>JACKQG010003456.1_pt1 | contig 19358 bp, 13 predicted proteins | sample 8237621 | NCBI WGS metagenome assembly JACKQG01 (sample SAMN15677084, study PRJNA649215) | marine metagenome | biome: marine; feature: Black Sea; material: saline water; isolation source: suspended particulate matter (SPM) from the Black Sea western gyre | collected 2013-06-09/2013-06-10 | depth... | reverse complement strand
GCCCCAAATTGCAATGTAATAAAGGATCGTTAGGTCGTTTTTTGAGAGCGTCAGAGAAATTTTTGATCGCATCATCAACCCGCCCGACCTCTGTCAGAACAACTCCCAAATTATCACGTGCTCTAATATAGCCTGGTCTGAGTATGAGCGACATGGAATAACTCTTGATCGCTTCTTTCTGGCGCCCGTCTGCCCGTAGCGCATTGCCCAGATTATAGTGTGCCCTGAAATTTTCCGGACTCTTGGTCACAACGTCAGACCAAAGGGTTACACCGTCCTGGTATATCATGTTCCTCAGGTACGTGGCCGTTCCAAGGGAGGCCACAATAAGGATACAGACAACCACATGCCCTACGCGTTTAAACGGCAAGAGACAAAAAACAACATAAGCTATCACAAGGGCGAAGCCAAACATCGGCAGATAAAGCCGATGTTCAAACAGAACGTCTTTTATAGGAAAAATACTTGATTCTACCGAAAGAGTTATGAAAAACCATAAAATACCGAACGTTATGATTGGCCGCTTCTTTATGTTCCATATCCCAATGCCGACGATTAAGAGCAGAACGAGAAAAGCCAAAGGAGTGTAACCGTCAAAAAACCCTGTCTTAAGGGGGTACATATAATCCAGATTCTGACCCACCGGCAAGAACAACAACCCAACATATATCACAACAACATTAAACTGCGTGCAAAGGTAATCCCAGCGGCTGATAACCGTACCGGGTGCACGCATCATTTCCGAAACATCCTCCAACAATTTCCCGAATTGGACTTCTCCCCTAAAAAAACCGTAAACATAGAGGAAAAAAATTCCAAAAATTGCAAACGCCGGTAAAAACCAGAGCAATTTTACCTTCCAACCCCTCCATGTCCTGTCAAAAAGGATATACTCTACTAGGAGAATAGTACCGGGCAGGCTTACCGAACTCTCCTTACTTAAAAAGGCCAGAAAACCGCAAAGGAAACACAAGGCATATAACGCTACAGGCTGAAACCTGAGAGCTGAGAGAATTCTATCGCCCCTTGCCTTTATCGTTTTCAGGCTTCTGGCTTCTTCCTCCTGACCACTGACCACTGACCACTGACCACTAACTCCCCTCTGACCTCTGTCCCCGGCACTCTGCTGTATTATCCTCCCTTTAAGATAACAAATGACTGACAAAAAATAAAACATGGCTGCCATGGAGGTATATCGCTGTACCGTATAGGTAACAGCCTGGGTCTGAATAGGGTGCGCAACAAAAATAAGGGCCGTGAATAATGACATTAGATAGATTGATGATTGTCGATTGTCGATTGTCGATTGAAAAGCATCCGGCACAACCTCAGACGTTCTTGACGCTATATTGTATGTTCGGAGTTTTCGATCAACCTGTGACTTTGGGTTTTGGACTTCGGAGTTTGGACTATTCGAATGACCAAACCTTTGAGCAGATGAGTTCAACAGTTGTTTGAATATGATAAGAGATAGAAAATAGGCAAGAAACCCATTTATGATATGGATCGTTACATTGACTAAATGGTACCCAAAAGCATTCAGCTTGCCAAATTTATAATTTAAGGCAAACGTCAAGTCAACAACCGGTCTTGGAGAAAGAGAAAGAACTGCTCTCGGTGACAAAAAGATCTTTAAATCCCTAATCGTGCTCTTGTCTTCAACCTGCCTGATATCATCGAAAACGAAAGGTGTTCCATAGATGTTGCTGTATATAGCCAAAGCAACGAACGCTATAAGAATCAGAGCAATCCATGGCCTTGTTAATTTATTGACAACATTAACTTTTTCCATCTCAAACAAACTCATGGTCTCACGGAAAACAAACAGTAATGTCTATTTCTACCCCCCTTACAATTCGGTCCAAACAATCACATGACGCCCTAATAATCAAGAAAAAACGAATTCCTTATCCTGGACAAAACGGAATAAGGCGCATTATATTGGTGCGTTACCCGCAATTTTGAAGCCCGCCTCCCCCGTTAGGGAAGAGATAAAAAGTATACCGGAAGTCTACTGTTGCAAACGGCCTTATAATCCGGTATGTTGCTCCATTCAAAAATAGCTCTCTGCAAATTTTTTGGACCCCAGCAAGGAAAATTGCACGAAATCCGATAGTCAATGGAGATACGTATCATTACAAACAGGTACCATTTAGCAAAACCATAAAAAGATGATATCATGGAACAACAAATTATTATTTTAGGAGGAGGCTTCTCGGGCTTAAGCCTGGCCTTGAAACTGGGCGACATGGGAATTAAGGTCTGCTTGCTTGAATCTGACAATACCATCGGCGGACTGGCAGGAACTCTCAGGGTCGACGGATATTGCATGGACATCGGACCCCATTCCTTTTTCACCGAGGATAAGGAGATACTCTATAAGGTCCTCGGCCTTTTCAACAACAGACTGCCCTCGAAGCCTCGAGAAGTCAAGTTCTACTATCAGGGCAAATACCTTGATTATCCCCTTACGGCCTATAATGTTCTTGTCCAGATGGGTATCTGGTCCGGCATTCGAACAGGCCTGAGCTTCTTGAAAAGCAAGCTGTTTTATAAGAGCCCACCATTGACAGCGATGCAGGACGAAACAGTGGAGGAGTGGGCCATTGCAAGCTTTGGGGAACACCTATACCGTACCTTTTTCAAACCTTACACAGAACAGTTCTGGAAACTGCCATGTTCGGAGCTGTCGTCTCGTTCAATCCCCACACATACGCGTATGAGTTTTTTCAATACCTTAAGGCTGTTGATGTATAAACGGATTCGTAGCGAAGATGCTTCATTAATTGAACGGGAGATGCTCCCAACCTATTACCCGGATTCCGGGTTCGCGGAGATCGCCGAACGGATAGCCGAAAAAGCCCAGGAAACAGGCGCACAGATCAACTTGAATTGCCAGGCCGTTGGCGTGGAGAAGGTGCCAGGGGGTCAAATGCGAGTTCGTTACGAGAGTGCCGGCAAACAATCGGAAATTGAAGGCTCCCATGTGGTTTCTACCATTCCACTAAATCAGTTTGCCAAGATGCTGAAACCGTCTCCGCCACCAGCCATACTATCGGCTGCGGATAAATTGACCTACAGGGCTTTAACAACCTTAGGAATGGTAACGGAAAAGCAGAACATCTTGAATTGTGGTTACATCTACGTCCTTGATCGCCCCTACAACCGCATAACGGAAATGAATCAGTTCAGCCCCCGTACAAGTCCTTCGGGCGACAACATTGTAATGGTTGAAATCCCTTGTCTTAAGAATAGCTCGGCCTGGACTGCCTCGAAAGAAGAGCTATTTAATATGTGTATAGGGGGTCTGGCTGAAGACGGGGTTTTGGGTCCAGGAAATGTCAAGCGTCTCTTTCTGGTTCGGGCGCCGAACGCCTACCCTATTTACCGTAAGGATTATGCCCCTAACCTGAAAGGGGTACTCGACTACATAAACGAGCAAGACGGCATTTTCACATTAGGGCGAACCGGTGAATTCATATATATGGACGTGGACAAATGCATGAGAAGGGCTTTTGATTTTGCTGATCGCGTATTAATCCCTATGTTACATTGAAATCTACCTTGATCCCATTAAATAGTGAAAAATCCATTAATTGGAGATAACACTATCGTGCGTTTTGTTCCCCTTAAACTTACAATATCCATTTTTTTGATTGCGGCAACCATTTTGGCATACTGGCAGGTGGCCAGCCATGATTTTGTATCTTTTGATGATCTCACTTACATTACTGATAACCCTCACGTCCGGACAGGTCTTACTTTCGAAGGGATGTCCTGGGCCTTTACAACGTTTCATGGTGCTAACTGGCATCCGTTGACATGGATGTCCCATATGATGGACTGCCAGCTTTTCGGGCTAAACCCGGGCATGCATCATATAACTAACCTCCTTTTTCATATCGCAAACACCCTTCTGTTATTTCTTGTTCTCGGAAGAGCTACCGGATCACTGTGGCGCAGCGCATTTGTCGCCGGGCTATTTGCCTTGCATCCCCTTCATGTGGAGTCTGTTGCGTGGCTAGCGGAAAGGAAAGATGTGCTCAGCACTTTTTTTTGGATGCTGACAATATGGGCGTATGTCAGGTATGCCGCGCGGCCATGCTTTACTCGATATCTCCTAATTCTCCTTTTCTTCATTTTTGGCCTCATGGCCAAACCTATGGTCGTAACCTTGCCGCTTGTTTTGCTTCTAATGGACTACTGGCCTCTCAACCGTGCGCAGTTAGGACAATCATACAGTGCGGTATCAATAGACTTCCAGAAATCGTCCCCTCTTTTCCTGGTCTTGGAGAAATCGCCGTTATTCGTGATAGCAGCGCTTTCGTGTGTCATAACATTTGTCTCTGAAAATCAAGGAACAAATGTGGGTTCGCTGGATAAACTGACATTAGGTTCTCGGATAGCGAACGCGCTTGTTTCATATGGAGCTTATATAAGAAAGATGCTTTGGCCACACGATCTTGCCGTCTTCTATCCCCATCCCGTTACAGTACAATCATGGGAGGCCCTTTTGTCAGGCCTGTTGCTTATATGTCTTTCGATTGTATTCATCAGGGCTGCACGAAGCCATCCTTACCTTACGGTAGGCTGGTTGTGGTATCTCGGAACCCTTGTGCCGGTGATCGGACTGGTCCAGGTAGGCGTCCAGGCCATGGCTGACCGGTATACGTATATCCCTCTTATTGGCATTTTCATCATGCTTGCATGGGCTATTCCAGATGTATTGGTTAAATGGCGCTATCGGAAAATTGCATTTATCTCATCGACAATCCTTTTGTTTTCAGCATTAGGGTTCTGTACATGGTCACAAGTTTATTACTGGAAAGACAGCATTACTCTTTTTACCCATACCGTTAATGTAACTGAAAACAACTTCAGGGCCATGCGTGATCTGGGAATAGCATTAGCGCATGAAGGGCGCCTCAATGATTCCGTCGAAGCATTTTTCAAATCACTAAACATATACCCCAACAACCCCAAAACACATCGCAATCTTGCAGTTACGCTGACAAATATGGGGAAGTTGGATGATGCTATTCGTCATTATACCAAGGCGATTACGATTAATCCCGATTATGCGGAGGCATATACTGACTTAGGAATTGTCTTGGTGCGCGTCGGGAAAATCGATGATTCGATTGATGCATTCTCAAAGGCCCTGGAGAAACAATCCGACAACGCAAAGGCTCATTATAATTTAGGAGTTCTTTTCGCTCGAAAAGGGCGGTTTTCTGAAGCCTTCAACCACTATACTGAGGCCTTACGCATCAGACCCAACGATGCTAAAACAAACAACAATCTTGCAGTTCTCCTGTTGTCCCTTGGAAGACCTGAAGAGGCCGCCAGACGTCTTTCCGAAGCTGTGAGAGTAAACCCAAACGATGCAGGCTTGCGCTATAACCTTGGCGTTGTTCTTGCCCATCTCGATAAACTTGAAGACGCCATCAGGGAATTTAGAGAGGCCCTACGCATCAGGCCTGATTATCAGATGGCTCGTCGTCAGCTTGAGCGTGCTTTGAAGCAAAATGATAACGTGAGCCGCCCATCTCAAAAATAGTGATATAACTTGGATATTCGCCCTATAAAGGGGCATATTTGTGAGCTACTGGCAAATAAGGATACTTTGAATGCTTATACACGTTGTATCAGTCTATTTTCGAAAGCCTAAATGATCCGAGCGCGCCTGTCGGAAATCCGCGTAAGAAATGCTGGGAATACGTTGTCAAATTTGACTTCACGAAAAATGCTATTTTTGTTCCTCCTGCTCTTTGCCTTTGCTCTCCTGGTAAGAACGATCTATTTTGTGGAATTCCAAGAAAATCCTTTTTTTGAATATGTGCATCCTTCCCACGATTCCTTGAATGTTCATAACGGCGCACTTGAAATCTCTGCCGGTAATATCTTGTTAGATAAAAAGGGATTTAAATACCCGTTCTATTCCTATTTTGTTGCCGGCATCTATTCATTGACTCATCACACGGTTTATGGGGTATGGATTTTCCAGTTTATACTTGGTGCCTTGGCTGCCTCTTTGTTATTTCTGATCGGGACTAATTTGTTCAACAGGACAGTGGGGATTATTTGTTCCCTGTTCTATGCGCTCTATGGACCAAACCTTTTTTATGAGGGGATCATGCTGAGGGCTGCACTTACGGAGTTCTTGGCGGTGTTATCTTTCTATTTTCTAATCAGGCTGGAGAAAAAGATCTCTTACGGAAATCTTCTCTTGGGCGGGGCATCTCTATCATTGATGATTCAATGTCGTGCAAACACCGTCGTCCTGTTGCCCTTTGTGCTGTTCTATCTGTATTTCGGAACCCTTGGAAAGAAAAGTTTTAAGTTCAGATTGAAGTATTTTTCCGCGTTTGTTCTTGCCTTGGCCCTGGTAGGGACGCCTCTGTTACTGCGAGGGGTCTATGTTGAAAAAAGATTTCACTTTTATGATCCTGGTGGTCCACATGTGTTTTTGATGGGTAATCTTGTCGATTATGACGGGCTGGGATGGCATAATGGATCGCCTCGCTATAAGGAATACCAACAAAGATATGGGGAAAAGCTTCTTTATGACTACAAGCTGGTGTTAAAGCAAGTGCTTAAAGAGATCAGTGATTCTCCCATTGCATTTTTGGGCCTTTATATGAGAAAAGCCTATTACTTTTTCTGCAATTATGAAATACCGAGCAACAATAATTTCTATATTTACCAGAAGTTTTCTTATCTTTTGAGAAATCCCCTTGGCAGCTTCTCATTGGTGGTTTCATTGGCTTTTTTGGGTTTAATAGTCTCTTTCAAGGACTACAGACGCCATTTACTATTATATATATTTCTCTTGGGAATGACAGGGTCTACACTTATTTTTTATAATGTTTCGAGGTTGCGAATGCCTGCAGTTCCTTTCTACCTACTCTTCTCATCAGCAGGAATCTACTCCTTATTTCAATTCATTAAAGCAAAACAGCTTATGAACTTTATTATAGCTGTTCTAATGATAATCGCGTTAATCATCTGTTTGAACATCCGAGATGTCCAAAAAATCAGAGAAAATGATTACGGAATGTTAGGAGATGCTTATTTTGCCGAAGGAATGCATGATGAGAGTATTTTCCAATTTAAGAAATCATTGGCCATCAAGCCCCAAAACGCATTGGCGCATTATAACATCGGAATTTCTTTTTCCAAGAAGGGCAACCATGCAGACGCCATTCGCCATTTCTACGAAGCGTCCCGAATTGCTCCCAGGTTTGTGGCGGCACACAATAACCTTGGTCTGATGCTGTGCGAGCAAAGCAGATTCAGCGATGCCATCAGACATTTTTCTGATGCGTTGCAGATAGAACCTGAAAATGTGAACATTCAAAACAATCTGGGAATTGCTTATGCCCGGCAAGGCAATCTTAAGAATGCAGCGGTCCATTTTGCCGAAGCAGTACGGTTATCTCCCCAAAACAAGGCAATACGAATTAACCTTGATCGATGCTTGAAGCTTCTTGGTAGAGCCGATGTCCCTTTGCGCAAATAATGAAAAGTGAGATTTCGAGACATGGGGGGCTGAACGACTGGACTGGGTTTTTGGTTAGGTTAACGGCTTCTGTGCCATCCGGTTTTTAAAGTATCTTGTATAAATAATGGCCCCTTGGATCCATGGCAATCAGCTTTACCCCTTTCGTTGTTTTCACTGGCGAAAATGTCAGAACATGCTCTATGTGAAACTTTTTGATCGTCCTTACAGCATTTTTTGAAGGAAAACCGTTAATGACTTGCTTGACTTCTTGTAAATATTTCGGGGAATAGCTTGTTGGTCCATTAAAAATAGGATGACCATGACTCGTCGCCGCATAATACCTTTGCTTGTCCAGTTCTATTGGCAATGGAAGTTCTACAATAGGATATTTATCCTGTTGTTGCTCAAGATATTTATAAACTTTAGAGGATAAGATTGTGGTTTCAGGATTTGTAAAATTAAACTTGTGCGGAATAGCATAAATAAAAGATATGAAGACCAAGAGTATAAGCAATCCCTTTCTCAGAGACCCTCTTTTAATAGCTACGGTATCTTGTTCTATCTTAAAGGCGCCTATTGCGGCAAAAAAACAAAATCCAAAAACTGTTATCAGCAAATACCGCGATATTGATCTAAAAACAGACAAGAATGGGATAATAGATTCCAATATATCATAAGGGGTAAATCCTATTTTGAATAGGCCGGGTACTTCAATAACCGGCCCAAAGGATATACATATGGAAATAATAAAAGAGTAAAAGAACGTTTTTGAATAAACATTATCGAGGGGGACCTGAAATGACTTTACTTTATGGATTCGACATATAACATAAAGAGATATGAAAGTAAGAAGCAGGTACAAAATGCCAAAAACTGGCTTTATTGACAAAACAAAAAATCCGCCAAGAAGCAAAAGCGCAATGAGCATCTTTACATACCAAATAATCCTTCTTCCCAAAAACGAGTAAATAAAAAGAAAATAAGTAAAAAATCCCATGAAGTAGCCTGGTGCGAGTCCATTTGCATAATTGTTTAAGAATCCCCAAAATCTGTGGTTCATGTTTGTTACGAAAAATATTGGCCACTTTGCTCGGGTAATATTGTGAGCAACATCCTGAGAGGTCATCATCAGAAATTTGTTTCCTTCATAATACTCGTGCATATAAACAAAAACAGGAAAGAGGATGCATATTACAACAGGGAGATAATAGTAATTGGAAGGCATCATGATAAATCTTTTTACCTTCATAAAATTAACAATCAGAAAGATCGAACCCATAACAATTGCGATGTGTGCATTTTGAATCCCAGTAAAAAAGATGCATTGGAAAAGCATGGGGAACAAAATCGAATACCTTAAAATTAATCCTTTATCTAAAATCTTTTCCAACAATACTAAGAGCAGCAAAATTAAATAGAGATGGTTAGCGTGGCACCAGTCACTCATGGTTAATGACATGGGGAGGGAAAACGCAAAGATTGAGGCACCCAGGAGCGAAGGAATAAATGTTATTTTGATTCTTCTCAAGAACCAGTAGAATACCAAGAAATTCATAATCGTAAAAAAGATTTGTAACAGATAGAAAGAAAGATAGCTTTTTTTTGTTATATAAAAAAAGGTGGACCATATAATACCATTTGCTATTGTTACATCATCGGTAAAAAGAGAATATTTGTACGGATAGTAGACGTTGAGTTTTGGATATTCCCATCTTTGACTAAACAAACAGGTCTTAAGGTTATTATATGTATCATGCAACATACTTATGACAACAGGTGCATCAGAATAATTACGATCATTCCACCCAAAAAGATAATCAGAATTAATAATTCTGGTTGAAAAAGAGATTAGGGCAAGGAAAATAGCCAAAAGTATAACGACATATATTTTAGGAACACACCGGGTATGTTTATGAATACAAAATTTGATCTTTTCAAGCCTGTTTCTATTTAACATAGGAACACTTAAATTCACGAGAACTCATTCATCTCGTTTTGAAAGGCAGTCAATAATAACTCTCTTTGAAGGAGTTGTAATAATGGAATGTCATTTTTTTGTGGAAAATGGCTTTTAAAAAAGGCGGAGAAACAGCGCGAAGCGGAGCGACCCAGCAAATCGGGTGACAAAAAGACCCAAGGATTGTTACTGAATCATGACAAGTCGGAACCCCAAAGATGTAAACCTTCCATCGGGCTGATACCCCCCCCTGTAAGCCGAACGGCAGAACCGGGCATGGCTATGGATGCTCCCGCCGCGAAATACTTTTTCGGAACCTGACGAAGGCCCTGTGGGGTCGATAACCTCATTCGGGGGATATTTGGCATACCAGTCCTGACACCATTCCCACACATTACCGAGAACGTCATAGAGGCCCCAAGCGTTTGGTAATTTTACCCCTACTTCGTGACTATGCTTTTTGGAATTATTCCAATACCAGGCGTATTTTCCAAGCTTGTTCTGGTCGTTACCGAAGAAAAACCTCCCGGTGCTGCCCGCCCGGCACACATACTCCCATTCTGCTTCCGTCGGCAGCCTGTATTCTTTTCCCTCCTTACGGTTGAGCCATTTAATAAAGGCATTGGTATCGTTCCATGAAATGCAGGTCACTGGAGATTTTTCAGTCTGCTCAAATCCGGGATTATCCCAGTAAAACCCTTCCTTCATTTCAAATTTGTTGCCTGCAAGGATTGTTGCGCCCCCCTCCGCCTCCGCCTCGGTTTTGTAATGTGAGTCCTCAATAAACGATCGCCACTGACCAACCGTTACTTCCGTGGTCTGCACATGAAAAGGGCGAGTGATGGTAACCCTGTGCTGGGGAAGGTCGTCTTCGTACCATTCCTTTTTGCCACCGTATTGTTTCTCTATTTCTGCGGGGCTTAGTCCGCTTCCCATCATGAAGTTTCCGGCCGGGATTTTGACAAATTTCATCCCAAGAGAGTTTGTAAGGGTTTCTTGCTCGAAATTAGAGGAAATTTCCGGTCTCAATTCCGTTTCCAACCTGGAAGCCTCCATTTCCTTTATGGGTTCAGTTTTCGGTTTCCTGTTATCAGTGGAAAAATAGAAGAAAAGCAAGACTGATAAACCCAGTGCTATTAAAGCAGTAACTGCAAATTTTTTCATAAGATGCTCCGAAAAATAAAAAAATTGGTAGGTAAAAAACAAATCAGATGTGAATCAGTTTGTGACACTTACATAAATCCTGGCTTTTGGCAATAGTAGATTTCGAGGTTTCAAGATACCGCGGGAGCAATTTTTTCTTTGACTTTGAAGAAGATCCGGCTCTCCGCTTGTCGCAAAAGAAGTCTTTCCTTTTTTCATAGCCCACGAAATGAATTTACTGCCTTACACACATATTGTGCCGCTTCTATTGAGAGATGTGGGCCGATGGGGAGGCTCAGAATCCGTTCTGAAATAGCGTCAGAAATCGGATAGTTTTTTCTCAAACTGCTCATCTCCTGATAAGCGGCTTGATTGTACAGAGGAATGGGATAATGAATCAAGGTCCCGATTCCCTTTTTTTCGAGATGGGTGCGCAACGCATCACGACGCGTTGATCTCACCGTAAACAGATGCCATACATGTGCATTCCCTTCTCCGATATGAGGGAGGACGAGTTCTTCGCCCCGGGCTTCAAGTCTGTCAAGGTAGAGGCGTGCCACTTCCGACCGCCTTAGGTTCCATTCGTCTAAATGTCTCAGTTTGACACGCAAAACAGCCGCCTGAATTTCGTCGAGACGGCTGTTTACTCCTTTTATTCTGTTGTAGTATTTTTTTTCAGATCCATAGTCCCTAGCCATTTGAATGTATTCAGCCACTTCAGGGTCGTCTGTAATTACTGCCCCCGCATCACCAAAGGCTCCGAGATTCTTTCCGGGATAAAAACTAAACCCGGCAGCATCGCCCAAGGCACCTGCCTTGATACCAAAATGGGTTGCGCCATGAGCTTGGGCAGCGTCTTCGAAAAGTTTGAAGCCATGCGTGTGGCAAATCACCCGGATCTTTTTTATGTCAGCTGGCTGGCCATAGAGGTGTACGGCCAAAACAGCGCTTGTCTTCGAAGTTATGACCTCTTCAATTCTAAATGGATCCATATTGCAGGTTTTCGCATCAGGCTCGACTAGAACAGGTTTCGCCCCCACATTGGATACAGCAAGCGCCGTTGCGATATAGGTATTAGCGGGCACAATCACCTCTGAACCTGGCCCGATACCAGATGCCTTCATTAGCAGTTCCAGAGCATCCATCCCGCTACCCACACCCACACAATACCGGCCCCCGCAATACGCTGCAAATTCCTCTTCGAAACGCCGGACGTTCTCGCCAAGGATATACCATCCTCCCTCGAGAACACCTGCAACAGCAATGTCAATCTCCTCTTTGAGTTCTAAATAGGTCTTTTTGAGATCCAGAAAGGGAATTTTCATATCTTGTTGCCTTGATGTTTCAGATAAAAAAACATGGGGAACACTTACGGGTCAATACGTTCCACATCTGCATTTACATTCCTTAACTTTAAAAGGGTCTTTTGTACACTCTCTTCAATATTGTCATTATAGATCAACCCCAGCGCTTGTGATTTTTCACATGAAACCTCATAGGAAAGCTGATTCATGATAGGCGAATCCACAAAGGATATCTGAATATCAGGAATGTATTTCCTGATTAAATCTGTAATATTTTTTACGGTAAAATTTGAGGTGACAATGTTGTACACCTGACAATCAAAGAGTCTTTTAGCCGAAAAAAAATTGATAGCGTTGACACAATCCCTCAAACCACAATAGGGCCTCTTCTGGTTCAGGGCGGTCTTCCAAACTGTAATGGGTTGACCCAATGAAGCCTGCCAGATAAACTTATTGACTGCCGTGTGAAATCGCATGCCGATAGAGTAGCCAAAAATGGTCCCCAATCGGAGGATTACGTATTTCAAATCCTTTTGAACGGAAAGCTTCGCCAGCACTCTTTCCCCGAATATCTTTGAATCGGCATAGGGACTCTGGGGTTTAAGATCTTCTTCCGGACAGTCTTCATCCATTAATTCATCCTGGGTTCCATACACACTGGTAGAGGATGGGAATATCAACGAACACCCGGAATCGGCACACAGTCCAGCCACGTATTGAAGTCCATTTTTATTAATTTCCTCAACATCTTCATTTTTTTCAAAACTTTTTTCCGCATTGGTAACTGCCGCCAGGTGCACCAAAACGTCACTATCCGCAATAACACTTTTCATCTCCTCGGAAAGGATATCCATCTCTTTGAAAACAAAATCGATCCCTCCTGGCAGATCAAACAAAGAGGCATACCGCTGGGTCAGAAAATTATCCACAAGATACACCCTGCCCAAATCTGGTACTGTGAGATTACGAATCAGACGGGAACCGATATGTCCCAGAGCCCCTGAAATACAAATGTTCATGTGAAACATACCCCCTCAAATTTTCCTGATGCCTTCATTATTTTTTTTGTTCTCAGTAACCCTTCTCTCAGATTTAATTTTGGTTCCCATTGTGTTTCATAATACAGTTTGGCGCCGCTGATGATAATATCCCCGATTTCGATCTTTTTTCTCAATTTAGGCCATCTTTTCTTGACAGGTTGCCCGCAACCAAACACAGAAGTGATTTCATGGGCGATCTGTGCTACTGGATAATGCTCCTTATGCACCGCAAAAAACACGTCCCCGTAAAGGCTGTCATGAGAGATGCAGCTATAGAGGAGATCCGCGGCATCTTCCACATACATCACATTTCGGGTCTGACTGCCGTCTCCAAAAATGGTAATTCTCTGATCGTTGGCAGCCAGCCAAATAAAATAGTTGAAAAATCCGAACTCCGGGTACCCTTTTCCATATGGCCCGTAAAGGTTGGCAAAACGCAAGACGAGGGTTTTGATCCCGTGAACCTTGTGATAGATATAATAGTATTTTTCAGCCGCACACTTATTGGCAGAATAGACATCCAGAGGGTATTCGCTGTGGGTTTCGGTGACAATATCTCCCATGGCCTTCCCGATCACTGTACTGCTGGAAGTGTAGATAATCTTGGCATCCCTATTGCATTTTCGCATGGCCTCAAGGACAACCAGGTTTCCTGTGCAGTTGATCTCTACATCAAAAACCGGGTCGGTGAGTGACATGGGATGGGAGGTCTGGGCAGCACAGTTAAAAATAACATCCCGGCCCTTTACAACTTTTTCCATCAAAGCCGCATCTCTGATATCGCCCTGAATAAATTCAATGGAATCAGATATATCTTGCAAACTGTCAAAGGTGCTTTTCAGCCGCGGTTCAAGTGAATCTACAACTATCACCCTATTTTTATCTTCCTTGAGGCATTTCCGGACGAGATTTGCCCCCAGGAACCCGGCACCGCCAAGGATCAGTATGTTCATTGTGTTCCCTTTCTCAGAATAGAATCTATCGTATGTTTTATGCCTTCTTCTAATGTGACCCGGGGTTTCCAACCGGTGTCTTGTCGGAACCGGGAGGTATTTGCAACAAAATGTCGGAATTCTATTTGTGAGAGACCAGCGGGAGGGGGAACATTCTGAATATCAACATTTTTTCCCGTAATTTTAGCCACCAGGTTTCCCACGGTTTCTGCCATCTCCTTAATAGTATGACCACCTCCGCTTCCCATGACATAGTACCTGCCGTTTGAAACAGGCAAGGCCGCACCTGCCATCAGGAAGGCGGTCACCACGTCATCGATAAACACATAATCTCTTACATAGTTCCCGTCACCATAAAGCGTGAGAGATTTTCCTTCAAGGGCCCTCATGACCATCATATTCAGGATCCCCCTGTCGGGGCTGCCGCTTTTGGTTCCGGGACCGTATACATTGGCAAACCGGAGGGTTACACCTCTCCCGCCTAATTGAGTGCCGTAATAGCATACGTACTTCTCAGCGGCCAGTTTATTGATATCATAAACGGTTATCGGGACATCTTGAATCATTTCATCAACCGGCCAGGTCTCGGTAAGACCCGCTTGAGTTACGGTTCCGGGAAAAATGATGTCCGGCCGGATATTTTTATTCTGACACGTTTCAATAAAGCGGACGACCGGAGCGAGATTGATATCCACATCCATGCACGGATGATCATTGGCAAATTTGGAGCTCGTCTGGGCCGCAAAATGAAAGACCACATCGACCCCTTCAAGGATCTCTTCCCAGATCGAAGAGGTCCGAATGTCTATCTCACGGTTAACAACACGTGCTTTAACAGATGGAATAATCTCGAGCTTTTCAATATCCCTGCTGCAGCAAATCAGCGTGCAGTCAATCTGACTCAGCACACTGGCCAGCGAGGACCCTATAAACCCGGCAGCCCCAGTTATCAGAATTGTTTTTTCTTTATAATACCTTAGTTGTTTTGACATCGATCTCGCCTATTTTATTTCCGAAGAGAGGGTCCAATCATAACCGATCTCCGGATCATCGTGCGGGAGACGTAGTTCATCTGAAGGATCATACTCCCTGTCGGTCACGTATATGATATGCATCGGTCCGTTGATAATTCTGTAACCATGCGCGATTCCTGGAGGAATCTTCACCACCTTTCGTCCCAATGTTTCTCCCATGAGGATTTCCATCAGTTTCCGATAAGAGGGGGAATCTTCCCTCAAATCAAACAGTCCAAGCTTGACATCCCCGACTAAGACACACATCCAGTCTGTCTGTTTTTTGTGCAAATGCCATGCCTTGGCCACACCGCTAAAAGACATTGAATAGCTCAACTGTGCAAAGCTGTTCCGGAAAAAGCTATCGGAACCTCGAATTATCTCCGAAAAAAGGCCCCGTTCATCCGTAAACATTTTGAGTTCCTTTATTTCAACATCGTCAATCATACCTCTCTCCTTGTGGAAAATGTTGATTATCAGATAACGAATCCTTATTCAATGATAACCTCAGGGAAAAAGGTGATGAACTTGCCACCTTTCTCACGATATTTCTTTTCCTTTTCAAAGATTTCCCGTTTATGATTCCACGCCAAGAGGACAGTATAAGGTGGCGAATCCCTGATGAAATGGCCATGAGATTTAACAGGGATATGCGTGCCCGGAGTATATTTTCCGATTTTGGTCGGCGTTGTGTCTGACACATAATCGATCAGATCCGGGCCGACCTTCGAGTAAATCAAGAGCGTCGTGCTCTTAGATGTCGCACCGTACGCGGCTATCTTCTTCCCATCGTCCTTGATTTTCAAAAGGGTCTCTCTAAAATCCGAGCATATTTTGTTGACCCTCTCTCTAAACATGATATAGCCATCTGAGACATGAAGGTTAAGGGCCTTTTCTTGAGACAGGAAAAATGGGACATTTTTCTTGACACGATTGTTGTCTCCTTTTTTCAGATAATAACGCATGGAACCCCCGTGGAATTCCTGGAGAACCATGTTTACAAGCTCAAGCTCGTGTCTTTTTGCAAGTTCTGAAACAGCCAACCCCGAAAAGTAATAAACATGTTCATCATAAATCTGATCAAAAGAAGTCTTTTTTATAATGTCTGCCAGGTACGGGTCTTCGAAGAAAAATGCCCCTTCGGGTTTTAGCAAAATGCTGACCCCCTCGAATACCGAATTGATATCCTCGATATGACACATCACGTTGGCCCCGCAAATGACATCTGCCTGGCCGTAGCGATTCTTGATCTCAGAGGCCGACTTAGCGTTAAAGAAATCTTCGAGCACATGAACCCCGTTTTCTCTCGCGCTCGCTGCCACATTTGCCGATGGCTCGATTCCGAGGTGAGGAATCCCACGCGCAGCAACGTGCTTGAGCATAATTCCGTCATTGCAGCCAAGTTCAACAACAAACGGAGATGGCTTTTCAGAAACGAATTCAATGATTTCGTTGGCCAGTTCTTCAAAATGGCCTTCCATGGCCTTAGATATGGATGAAAAATAGGCGTAGTCCTGGTTAAACATCATCGCCGGATCAACACACTCCTCAAGCTGAACCATCAGGCATTCCGGACAAAACCCGAGCGAAAGATCATACAAAAATTCATCTTCTGTTAAATCCAACACAAATCTATTGGAAATCGGCATTTCACCGAAAGAGATGACGGTTTCTAACTCATTATTACATATTTTACATAAGCTCATCTGCTCCTCCAAAAAAAATATTGTCCAACATCCCAATCTCACCTGGTTGCTGGAGTGTAGGTCGATTCCCTCTGGTAAATGGCCACCTTATCACCGGATTTGATGGTCTCGTAAAAAGTCAAAATCTACCTTATTTGTCATTCCGGACTTGATCCGGAATCCAGTGTTTTCAGCTATTGTTTATCGATTCGGTGGCCTCCCTGGTCCGCGTCGTAGTTGTAATGCGCGGTTAAGATACAGACGCGTCGTGGCGTCATCCGGGTTAACACGCAGGGCGGCCGCAAAATGATTGATAGCCTTGTCCAAGTTTCCCTGGCGAGCAAAAATTACACCCAGATTCATGTATGCATCAGCAAGATCAGGGTTAATCCTTATAGCATCGAAAAAATGTTGCTTTGCCTCTTCAAATCTTCCCTCAAGGCCATAACTATTTGCGAGATTCACATGAGCTTCTGCATAATCGGGCTTGATCCTGACCGCTTTGGAAAAATGGGCGATCGCTTCAATGTTCCTTCCCTGCTGAACCAAGGGGAATCCGATGTTGTTGTGAGCCATCCAGTTATCGTCTGTCACATCTATCGCATGCGTGAACAAAACGATACTGTCTTTCCAGTAGCGAACCTGCAACCACGTACACACCGCTAAAATTACAAGCAACAGCCCCGCCGATATTCTAAGTACCTGTTTTCGATAAAGCCAATTTCCCAAAAGATCCGGAATCCCCCAGGCGATCATTATAAAAAGACCGATAAGGGGAATATATGTATACCTGTCTGCCATAGCATGAGTTCCCACCTGCACCAATCCGATCACAGGGAAGAGAGTCCCGAGATACCAAAGCCATCCGACTAAAATGAATGGACGACGTTTACCCATTCTAACAAAAAGAATGGTCATGGTAATTAGAAAAAATCCACTCGCCGTAGCCTGCCATAACTGCAATGTTTGGGGATAAGGGTAGAAAATGGAAAGGTCATTTGGCCAAAACATCTTTCTTATGTAGGCTGCATAAGAGACAAGGCCATTGGCGATTCGAGCCTTTAAATGGAAGTTGTCCAATGATTGGACAGCCTCCTCTTGTGCAAGAAAAGTTACGACACTGAGCAAGGCAACAAGAACAAAAAGGGGAATCTTCTCTGCGATCAGACGAAGGACGGCCAGTTTCGGGGTTTTTAGCTTACCACCCTTTTCCGGCAGAGTTGATTGCAACCGACCAAGCGGCCAGTAGTCCATTAAAAGCAGAACAAACGGCAAGGTCACAAGCATCGGTTTGGACATAAGACCAAGAATAAAAAAGGGGAAAATCAGGAGATATCGAGTGGGGCTGGGCCGCTCCGAATACCGGACATAGGCCCACATGGTCAGCATCCAGAATAGGGTACTGAGCACGTCCTTCCTCTCAGCCACCCACGCTACAGATTCAACATGAAGGGGATGGAGCGCAAACAGGGCTGACACAAACGCGCTACGCCATAACGCCCCTGTCATCCTTCCAAGGACAAGGAAGAGCAGAAGGGTGTTCGCTGTATGAAAAATCAGATTATTCAGGTGATGCATCCCGGAGTTCAGGCCAAAAAACTGGCAGTCTAACATATGGGAAAGCCAGGTCACTGGATGCCAGTTACTCGCGTGGGATCTCGTAAAAGCCCAGACCAGACCGCTCTTGGAAAGGCCTGACTGCACATTCGGATTTTCAGCTACGTATGTGTAGTCATCGAAGGTTACAAAATCAAAATTTCTGACCTCCCAGTAGACTCCGAGGGTTGGGAGAACCAAAATCAAGCAAATTAAGAGTTTCAAATAACGAGATCCCGTCATAATATTTTGCTAAGGTTTTCTTATTCCAAATGTCCAAATATCATTCAGTAAATAGTTGAGAATCGCCGCAATGACAATGGAAATAATATTGGCTATGAGATAGTGGATGCATTGGGCAAGCAAAAGGGTGATGCCATACTGAAGCCCTATCGCCAAACCACACGCAATAAAATACTGGCCCATCTGAGGAAAAAAACTGTATTTTGTCTTTCCTTTCCGATCAAACCAGGTCCACGCCCTATTCCAGAGATAATTGTTGACTGTAGCAAGGAAGATTGCCAGGCCGAGGGACAGGTTGAGACGGACCGATTCCGGGCGAATATTCTCAAAGAGGATTTCCTGGCACATAAAGAGGGCTGCCAGATTGATAATCATACCGGAAAAGCCGACAGTGCAGAATTTAACAAACCGATGCCTTATCAATCGGCCAAATATATGTTTTTTAAACATCTTCTCAATAACGATAACAATTCCTGTTTTTAGAAAGGCAAAGAGGGAATTATTCATGAACTACTTTTGACAAACTCGTAAAAAGTCAAAATCTACTTTATTTGTCATTCCGGGCTTGATCCGGAATCCAGTGTTTTCAGCTAGTTCTGAATTCCCGCTTGCGCGGGAATGACGCGTTTAGAGACTTTTTACGAGACCATCACTTTTCAGATAGCTCCAAAACCATACCGGTTGCTAATGGTCGGTTGCGTTTTGTCCTCTGTTGAAAAAACACAATTTGTTCGTTTTGCTAATACCAAATCATTTTGGTCGCACAATGCCTGATCTGGCCTTTTCTCTCAAAGCCTGATCAAGATTCCGCTGAACCCAAATATCGTTCGGGTTGATACGCAATGCTTTCTTAAAGATGATTATGGCCTGGTCAAGCTTTCCCTGAGATGCCAAAGCAATTCCCAAATTATTGTAGACCT
>JACKQG010002173.1_pt2 | contig 19360 bp, 21 predicted proteins | sample 8237621 | NCBI WGS metagenome assembly JACKQG01 (sample SAMN15677084, study PRJNA649215) | marine metagenome | biome: marine; feature: Black Sea; material: saline water; isolation source: suspended particulate matter (SPM) from the Black Sea western gyre | collected 2013-06-09/2013-06-10 | depth... | reverse complement strand
CTGGATTATTACTGCGGTAAGCGAACCTATGACATGTCATCCGGTTATAACCATGTGGTCTGGGGGACGTCCATCAGTAAGTAAATAACTCCTTTAATATGAAGGAATTACAGATGAAAACAGCGCGTTTCAGGGGTTATGCGCCGCAAACAAAGGATTAAAGTGACATGCAAATTGACTACATCGTTTGCCCTGATTACATTGAGAACAAACTTGAATCTGAACATAATGTGACAGTACGAGAAGCACGCCAAGTTTTGCTCAGTAAGCCTCGTATTCGATTTGCTGAGAAAGGTCATACTGAAATCATTATTAGTGCACGTGACATGAGCAGTAAGGAGCAAAAGGCCTATGGACACAAATAGATTAAGCAATATTTCAAAAGCGGATTCACTGAAGAAAATGGGAGAGTTCTGGGACACTCACGACTTTACAGACGTTGACAACCCCGATGCGCCTGATGTTGAGTTTGCAATCACATGTGCGGTGCCAATTGAGTTAGACTTGCTATCAGCAGTGGAGAAGCAAGCACGTCGGCGTGGTGTGAAGGTTGACACGCTGGTAAATCTCTGGTTGCAACAGAAATTAGCAGAGCAGCAGACTCAGCCTGGAGGAGAGTAGGCGTTGGGAAAACCGGACGGCCGAAGATTACGATATAGAGGACTTGGACAGAGAGGAAATCCTGCGCCAGCGGGAGATTCTGTTGGTATTGGCCAGACGGAAAGCCATGCCGCTTCGCGAAATCCGTTCGAGGCTGACAAAACCACCGTCTGACCGTAGGATTCGCGAGGAACTGCTCCACTTAAAACGGTTGGGACTGGTCACCCAGCGCGGCTTTGGTCGAGGTTCCATCTGGATGCTGGAAAAAGGCCAAGAGGGATGGGGCAGCGATTGGTGCGTGGCATCTGTAAGACGAAAGGACCTTTCAAGAGACGGAGCCATTTGGCAGGGTCAAGCCCCCGATCGTAGGGCAAAAGACCGATTTCCGATAAAGGCCTCCGGTCATACGATGGCGGAGAAGAGAAAAGAAGTTAGGTTTGTGGCTGATTCCATGGTGGGGAAGTTAGCCAAATGGCTCAGGGTATTGGGCTATGACACTTATTATCAGCCCTGCTACCCCCCTGACGTCATTGATATGCTTTTGAGAGAAGGCAGAATATTACTGACCCGACACAGGAAGAGGGCAGAAAGGCTGGGCAATTTGGCTGTGCTGGTCCGTGGCAATCACGTGAGCGAGCAACTGACCGGATTGACACGGGAGTTACATATTGAACCCGCGCGTTCAGCCTGGTTCAGTAGGTGTCTCGTGTGTAACACCTTATTGATGGACGCGCGTGAAGGGGATGTCCGTGAGAGGATCCCGGAATATGTTTTTTATCAAAACGTGACCCGAATTCGGGTCTGTCCTTCGTGTGGGAGGCATTTCTGGCCGGGAAGCCACAGCGTTAGGATGGAAACCCAGTTGAAAAAATGGGGTTTCCCCCTTCAGCCTTAGGGGCCCTGTGAGCGCGTTCAGAAACAGAGCACCCTCTCGGCAAAGGTTTGCACTGCCGCCCGCAGAAATTTAAACTTGAAGAAGCCTTACTTTTTCTTAGCCGCAGCTTTTCGTTTCGTCGTTGCTTTCTTCTTGGCTGCAGGCTTTTTTACTTTGGCCTTTACTGCCTTTTCTGCTGTCTTACCTTTCTTAAGCTCGGCCTCTAATTTTTTGATTTTCCCTTTCGTCGCTGTTACTTCTTTGTTAAGTCGTGCAAGTTTCTTCTTCCCATTCTGCAATCTAAGCTGAATTTGTTTGACAGTTGCCATACCTTCTCCTTTGATTTATGGTTAATAATATAGATTTTGAAGATGAATAATAAATGCAAAACTCACAGAAGTCAAGAAAATATGTTAATTCAATGAAGAATTAATTAGAATATCCATCCCCACCCTGTATGGGAAAGGAGATTTTCTCCCAGGAGTGCACATATCATCAACAGTGTGACCTCCACCAGCTCATTGGCGGCTCCCAGCAGATCTCCGGTGATACCCCCGAACTGGCCCAAGCAGCGGATTCCGAAAAGCCATGTCTCGAGCCACGCAAGGCAAAAAAGGAAAAGGGAGAATGGCCCGAAAGGTATACAAACGGCAATCGTTGCGGCATGTGACAGCACCCTGTGTCGTGTTGAGGCCTGAATGACAAATGGCCTCCCCATCCCCCCCTCGGTGCGTGCATACGGCAGGGTGGTCATGAGCTCTACCATCATACTTCTCGAAATAACGAGGATAATCAAGAGCCAAAAGGTGGACCCGCTTGATATAAGCCTCTCGAAAGCGATCCATTTGGAGAGGAGAACGATAATCAGTGCCAAGACCCCAAAGGTTCCAAGGGAGGTATCTTTCATAATCGACAATCTTTTTTCCCTTTCAGGAGAACCTCCTATGGAATCGGCCCAATCTGCCAGACCATCAAAATGTAATCCCCTTGTCAGGCAGATGTCGGCGGTTATTAACAACAGTGCAGCACCTCCAGGCCAGGGTGAGAACGGAGACAGTTCCCATAGAAGGCTTAGCCCGTAGAGGATCAGCCCCAATAACAGGCCTGTGACTGGGAACCATACGAGTGACGAGGCAAAATCCTTAGATTCCCGGCCTGGCCAGGGAATGGCTGTAAGTGTCTTGAGGGCCGTCCCGAAACTGCTTAAAGAAAAAGAATTTCTTAGATTAAGCATAAATGTGTGCCTTTTCTGGTAAGGTTCAACTAAGCTTGCCGGACCTTAAGAATCGAGATTGAGGATTGAATATGTATGAAGTTGCTTCGCTCGCTCTCTTTCAGATTCACTTTCAATCTTCAATCTTCAATCTTCAGCTTTCAATTTGCTTTACGTCTCCGGCTTTATACCCACCTGTTCAAAGGTGGCCATTTCTCGATACACCTTCAGGGCGCTTTCAATGATCTGCATGGCCAGAGCGGCCCCGGTTCCCTCACCAAGGCGAAGACCCAGATCAAGGATTGGGCGAATCCCCTCCTTCTCAAAAAACACCCTGTGTCCTTTTTCAGAGGATTGGTGAGAGAAAAAGAGACGGTCCTTTATCGCCGGGTTGAGACGCATTGCCACCAGTGCGGCAGCGCTTGATATGAAACCATCGACGACAACGATCATGTTTCTCGCTGCCCCTCCTATGCAGAGGCCGCAAAGCGCTGCGATCTCAAGACCGCCCACGGCCGAAAGGATTGAAAAGGGATCAACCATTCTCTGGCTGTTTATTTCGAGGGCCTTTCTGATGACGTTTACCTTATGCCTCAATCCGGTATCATCAAGGCCGGTTCCTCTTCCCGTAACATCCTTGACCGCCGCTGGAAGGAGAGCTGAGAAAAGCGCTGAGGAAGGCGTCGTATTTCCGATGCCCATCTCACCGGTTGCAACCATGAGTGCTCCTCCTGCAAATGCCTTCTCAGCCATTTCCACTCCTGTGTTTATGGCTTTCTCTGTCTCTTCCTGTGTCATGGCCTGACCTTCTGCAATGTTACGAGTCCCTCGTCTCACATTTTTCCTTATCAGGCCACCGGCATCTGTAAGGTCATCCTTCATTCCGATATCAACGATTGACACGTCTGCACCGGCGCATCGGGCAAGCACGTTTATAGCCGCTCCCCCTTGCAGGAAATTCCTGACCATCAGCCCGGTTACTTCCTGGGGATAGGGGCTGATTCCTTCTGAAACAACCCCATGGTCTCCTGCAAATACGAACACCTCTTTTCTCTGAATCACGGGCATCTCTTCTTCCCTGATTGCCACGACCCGGGCAGCGATCTCTTCCAGCATGCCCAGGCTCTTCCTCGGCTTGGTGAGATTATCCAATCGCATATTCGCCAAGGCCAACCATTTCTTTGAGATGGGTTTAATACGTTTCAGGTCTCGTTTCCACATGGTCATGATTCCTCCTTTAAAAAAATAAACCCCATCCGGGTCAAATAAAAGCAGACCCGAACGGGGTTTTGGCATCTCCATTCGTTGAGACCTTTGCAAAACGCCCCCTTTTACCCGATTTCTGCGTCAGGCTCAAATTTTAATCCTCGAAATACTCAATGTATTCCTGTGGTTAAAATATTCGCCTTCCCCTCCGGGGCGTAGGCTCTACGGGCCGGAGGCTTGAACTCGAACAAAATTGAGCATTTTTCAAAGGTCTCATTCGTTATGATCGGCAGGTCTTCTGACTTCCCCTCACTCAGCTCGCCTTCCCGCCTTTACCTCAACCCCCCTGTTTTCATTTCCACTGATATGGCATCAATTAAGAAAATCCGGCGGAAATGGAGCAGAAAGGCTGAGCGCCCAGACAGTGACTTTTCATCCGATTAGGAATCGGAACTCTACTGAGCTGTCGATACCCCAAAAAAACAGGGCATAGCTGTTATTGGGTACACAGCACCGGCCATTGTGTGGCGGAATCTCACCGCCTTCCCTTTTCACTCGCAAAACCGGGGCATGGATTGTCTATTTAGAACAATCTCAAGAAAACCCCTTTGCGAACACCGATCATTTTACCGAATATATATTGTTTGCGTCAGACTGATAAAAAAGGTTAACCTAACCGGAAGCGGTTGTCAACAATTCTGAAGGAATCCCCAGTGCCGGGCATTTTGGGAACCTGCCTGAAACAAGGGTCTTTTCTGGAAGACCGGGCAGCTTTGCCCTTGACTTTGATGTTTGTAAAAGTATAATATTGCGAAGAATCGAATGATTTGGTAAACTATAGATAAATGCAGGTCGTAAAGAATATCGAGAAAAGAAAGGAGGTGAAATCCTGCTGGCATGTTGAGTCTTTGGCCATAACCCCATACACGCAAAAGGAGGATGAAAATGGCTGGAAGTACATACAAGATTATTGAGTTGGTTGGGACAAGCGACAAGTCGTGGGAGGAGGCGGCAAAGACCGCCATTGAGACGGCGGGCGAAACCCTCAAGGACTTGAGAATTGCTGAGGTGACCAAGCTCGATATGACCATTGAAAACGGTAAGGTGGTATCGTATCGGGCAAGAGTGAACGTTTCTTTCAAGTATGTTCGATAGGGTAAAGATAAGCAAGGCCTCCTGCGTTTGGCCCCCTTGAATCCACCTGCTGACAGGGGAGAGGATATGGACAGGTCCGGCAAGCTGACAGTGCTTGACCAAATTGCTGCCTCAGATAAGGTACGAAAAACGATCATAGATGTTGCAAGCGGGCTGTATGCCAAGAAGGGATTTACTGCCACTTCTATTCAGGAAATCTCTGAAATGGCAGGGGTGGCTTTTCCGGTCACATATCATTACGTCAAGAAGAAATCTGAAATAATGCGTATGATTATGGAGGACGTCCTTGATGTCTTCCGGGAAAGCCTCCTCAAACAGATCCAGGGCATCGGGGATCCCGTGGAGCAACTGGCAATTGCGGTGGTGCTCTACATGAGGGTGCTGGATCAGCAGAGGGAAAAGGTGCTTCTGATCTATCAGAAATCAAATTCCCTTGACAGGGCCTCCAAGGCGCGCATCATGCAGCTTGAAGTGGAGGTCAGCAATATCTTTAGAGGGATTATTAATGAAGGGATGGAGCAGGGGGCCTTTAAGAAAGTAGACGTCGACTTAATGGCCTACAACATTATTATGATGTCTCACATGTGGATACTCAAGCATTGGCACTTCAAGAATCGCCTTACCCTTGATAAGTATATTGATCTTCAATTAGAGACAATCTTAGGGCTCATTCAAAAATAACTTCACGTTTTTACATCTCAGCTTCAGGCCGTCTTCGGCTGCTGCTCAATCGTGAAGTCCTCGACATAGTTCACTATTCCTGCGGCTTCACTCAATCGCAGCAACCAAATCCGGCCTAAATCTGAGCATCAATCCTGCGAACTTATTTTTGAGTGAGCCCTTAGATGCCCTCACTGTATCATCTTGAGGCTGTCAGTCGATCATTTCAGAACATTAGTCTCGCTTTTTCAAAATCAGGAGTTCCCTCCTCGAGGTCTTTCCAGGTAATGAATAGGGGATCGATTTGAAGGGGAAGATGCGATGCTTTCTCATCACCTCTTCACTTTCCCTGAGGACGCTTTCTCTGTCTCTACCCAAGAAAGCCACTATTAATCCACCGGGCGTCAGGTGCGGGGCGCACACTGTCAGGTATTGAGGCAACGGCGCCAGACCCCTCGATGTGATGGCGTTATATCCTACAGAATCGAGGAGATTCTCCCCCTTTTCAATATGTCCTTTGATCACTTCAATGTCCTGGAGCCTGGTGAGCCTGATGACGTGTTTAAGGAAACTGACCTTTTTTGAATTGGGTTCTACAAGGTGAAATCTGAGGCGGGGCTTGCAGATTTTTATCGGAATTGCAGGAAAACCTGCTCCGGAACCCACATCAAGGAGGCTCCCTTCGTCATGAAGGAAAGGGGATGGCATCAGGGAATCGATCAGGAGTTCGTTGATAATTCTCTGTCGGGAGGAGAGACCCGTCAGGTTTAATTTCCTGTTCCATTCCTCTAACTCATCCAGGAAGATATCTAATCGATAGGTCTGCTCCCGAGACAGGACTACCCCGAATCTGCGGCACAGGGACCTGAGATTCTCGTCTTCCCTTTTATGGGTCTCAGACAACAACTCTTCTCTTTATAATTGCCACAGCTTCTTCCGGAGTGTCCACCACGTTTAATATGTCAAGGTCCGATTCAGAAATCGTCCCCTGTCTTACCAATGTTTCCTTTGCCCAGTTCAGGAGCCCTTTCCAGAACCTGGAATCAATAAGGACGACCGGAAAATGTCTGATCCTCTTTGTCTGGATTAGTGTCAATGCCTCAAAAAGCTCATCAAGCGTGCCAAATCCGCCCGGCATGATAACATAGGCCACTGCATATTTAACAAACATGACCTTCCTGATAAAAAAATACCTGAAGTCGAGCCGGATATTTGCATATCTGTTGGGCTTCTGTTCGCTTGGAAGCTCTATGTGAAGACCGACTGATTTTCCTTTTGCCTCCGCAGCCCCCAGATTTGCTGCTTCCATAACTCCCGGCCCTCCGCCAGAAATGACATTAAAGCCGTTCTCAACTAACAGACGGGCCACCTTTACGGTGTTCTTGTAGACGGTGCTTTTGGGCTTTATCTTAGACGAACCGAAGATGCTGACCGCAGGATACGCCTCAGGCATGACTTCAAAGCCTTTTACGAATTCGGCCATGATCTGAAACATCCTCCATGAATCGTTCAAAGTCAGATCGTCGACGATATATTGATTTTCTCGCATGGTTACAAAACCTTTCCTTTCGATGGAATCGATGAAAAAATCATTGATTTTTTTGGCTTTATCTTTTAGCTTTGCAGGCAGTCACCAGAATGAGACCGTTGCAGAACGCCCCCTTTTGCTCAGTTTCAGCGCGTGCCCCGTTTACCCCGTGGAATATTTACCCTGTGAAATGCTGAGCTTATTTCTCTGGGGCGAAGTCCATTCCTCTGGGGTAGCTCCGGAAGATGGTACTGGGGTCAGGCTCTCCCGCTGCTGGCAGAAAACATTTCTTCAGAGGCGTCATATTAGCTCCGTGAGGAATAGGTGTCAAGACCCGTCTTTTCAGCGGGTAGGAGGCGTACGATAATCACCGGGTGTCGGGGGCCATGGATGGGACGATGAAATTAAAGTTTATTACAAAAGAAAATTTTTTTCAAAACCTTGGACCACCCGAAAGAAAGTGGCAAAAGGAATATCTGGCCATGTATTCCAGCCAGTGGAACGGCATCACCACAGATCCCGACTTGATGATGATCCCGGTTGACGATCATCTGGTCCACAGGGGCGACGGCGGATTTGACGTAATGAGGTGTGTCAATGGCAGAATATACCAGATGGAGGAGCATTTAAAGAGGCTTGAATCCTCGGCAAGGGCAATTTCACTCGTTTTCCCGCCAGACTACGAGCAAATCAGGGATATTATCAAGGGCCTGGTCCTGGCGGGAGGTGAAAAAGAATGTGTGATCAGGATTGTTTTGTCAAGGGGACCGGGTAGTTTCAGTGCAAACCCCTATGAAACCATTTCCACTCAAGTCTATGTCAATGTGATTCGCTTCAGGAAGTTGCCAGATGATCGATACCAGAAAGGTGTTTCTCTTATTACAAGCAAAACGCCGATCAAGAAATCTTTTTTCGCCAATATTAAGTCATGTAATTATCTCCCCAACGTTTTGATGAAAAAAGAAGCCATTGATGCAGGTGCGCTTTTTTCTGTGGCCTTGGACGAAGATGGGTTTCTCGCAGAGGGGTCGACCGAAAACGTTGGTATTGTGGGGGCGGATAGGATTCTGAAATTTCCAGGCTTTGAAAGGACCCTGTCAGGCCTGACGGCCAAGCGCGTCTTTGATATGGCTGGACAATTGGTGAGGGAAAAGATAATAGATGATGTGAAGTTCGCGAGAATATCTCGTGAAGATGCCTATCAGGCCAGTGAGATGTTTCTTACAGGAACATCACTGAATATTCTCCCTGTGGTTGCCTATGACGGCAGGCCGATCGGCACCGGCAAACCCGGCCCCGGGTATCTTAGCCTGGCATCCCTCCTATGGGAAGATATGACTCGGAATGAGGAACTGCTCACCGAGATTGATTGGGAATCAACCTGAAGAATGAATAAGGAGGTTACCTTATGGAACGTGTAGCAAGAGTTTCGGAGATCATCGGAGCCTCTCCAATAAGTTTTGATGATGCCATTAGGGTCGGGTTTGAAAGGGCGAGCAAGACATTAAGGGGGATTACCGGGCTAAGGGTGCTGGAGCAGCGGGTTTCTGTTGAAAACGACATGATCAGTGAATATCGTGTGAGAATGGAAATAATTTTCGTCCTTGAGGCCTAATGCACAGGTTTTAATTTTTTTGGGCCACACAAAGATGCCTGACGTGTGGATGGATCTGGACAGGGGGTAGAGGAAACGACAATGAAAGAAAAAAATGAACGGGCTGACGCCCACGATATCCACCGGGACTTCCTTCATGAGGTGAGCAGTCAATTCGGAAGAAGAGATGAAGAAAAGGATTTCCTGGATAGTATCAGCCAGGAACCACCCCAGGAAGATATCCAGGTAAACGTAGGGGAACGCGTCAAGGCGGTCAGGGAAGCGCGTAATCTGAGCCTCCAGGATATCTCCCAGAGAACCGACATAGATGTCTCCCTCTTGGAGCAGATAGAGAGCGGCAGCCTGGCCCCCCCCTTGGGGACCGTCATAAAGCTGGCAAAGGCCCTTGACCTGAAAATGGGCTATTTCATCTCTGGTGAGGACAACCGGCCATTTACCGTTGTGCGGAAGACCGATCGGAAGGTAGTATCCCGATACGATTCCAAAAAGGGAAAGCATTACGGTTATGGCTATGAGTCTTTAGCCCCTCATAAAAAGGACAGGCATATGGAACCCTTCCTCGTGTCCCTTGATCCTGCTGAAACCGAGGAAGAAAGATCCACACATGACGGTCAGGAGTTTATCTACGTGATGGAGGGGGTGATGGAGGTCCGGCTCGCCGATGAGATCCACATCCTTGAATCGGGGGACGCCATATACTATGATTCCACGGTCCCCCACTTGGTCAAATGTCATGGCAAGAAGAGGACCCGGATTTTAGCGGTTCTGTATGCGGAGAGGTAGCATGCGGCTGTTGGGGGCGCACATATCCATCAGCGGCGGTGAACTATTTCGCGAACTTCACGATTGAGCAGCAGCCGAAGGCGGCCTAAAGCTGAGATGTAAAAATGTGAAATTATTTTTGAGTGAGCACTTAATGGAGGAATAAACTGTAGATGATTGCATTTGATTTGGAGTGTCCCCAGGGACATATATTTGAGGGCTGGTTTGATAGAAATGAGTCATTTGAAGAACAGAATATCCATGGTCTTGTTCGCTGTCCATATTGTGACGATTCAGATATAAGAAAAGTCATGTCGCCTGTTGCCGTAAGGAGATCTCAGCCCGCTGCGGCGGCAGGTCAGGAAATGATTGATTACCGCAGACTTGCAAAAGAGGTGGTGGAGTATATCAAGAATAACTCCGAGGATGTGGGTGTTAGATTCGCTGCAGAGGCCCTGAAAATCCATTACGGCGTGGCCGAAAGAAGGAGTATACGCGGATCAGCCACCTCTGATGAGGAAAAGACCCTTAAAGAGGAAGGGGTTGACTTTATCAAGGTCCCGTTCCCAGTATCAGATGATGACAAGACCAATTGAGAGGCGTAAGGCGAAAGGCTCAAGGCGCGGGGCGCAAGGAACTGAACGAGTATCCAGCAAGGAAGTGTAAAGTGTGAAGTTAAAAGTTCAAATCGGAATTTCCCCTTTTTTAACTTTAGGCACTCCAAACTCGTAACTTCAAACTTGGAAGAACCAGTTCCCAGCATCCGGAAGGGAGGTATAACGGATGAGCAAAATCAAAAGGGCCATTATTAGCGTCACCGATAAGAGCGGGATCGTTGACTTTGCAAAATCCCTGTCCAGGTTTGATGTTGAGATACTTTCCACCGGGGGAACCGCGAAAACGCTCCGTCAGGGAGGTGTTTCAGTGACAGATATCTCAGAATATACCGGCTTCCCGGAAATGATGGATGGCCGTGTTAAGACACTTCACCCCAAGGTTCACGGGGGACTTCTGGGTCTGCGGGACAACCCCGAACATGTCAGGATGATGAAGGCACACGGGATAAAGGGGATTGATATGGTGGTTGTCAACCTCTACCAGTTCGAAAAAACAGTGGCTAAGGAGGGCGTAACCCTGGAAGAGGCGATTGAGAACATCGATATCGGAGGACCCTCCATGCTCCGGTCCTCGGCCAAAAATTTCAAAGATGTCACGGTCGTTGTTGACCCTGCCGATTATGGGACGGTTCTATCGGAAATGGAGTCTTCAGGAGGAGAAACCACACTCCAGACGAGATTTCGATTGGCCAAGAAGGTGTTTCGCCTGACCCATGCGTATGACGGGGCCATCAGCCGGTATCTGGATGCGACCCAGTTATTCTGAGAACCTTTAATACGGCGTTAATATTGTCTCTGATCTTACCGAGCCCGGCGCGGGCAAAGGCGGTTCTTCCAAAGACCTCTCTGAACGTCTCATCGTTCATGTTCAGGATCTCGTCTATCGAAGGGAGTACGACCGATTTAGATTCATCTCCCTTATTCAGCGGGCAGACCTCCTGGCAGACATCACAGCCCAAAAAGCAATCCCCTATTTGGTTCGCCGTTTCGTTGTCAACCGGACCGCCCTTTTCGATGGTCAGATATGAAAGACATCTGGCGGCATTCAAGCGGTAAGGGGCTTCAAGCGCTCCGGTGGGGCAGGCCTCCAGACATCTGGTGCATGAACCGCACCTGCTCTCCATGAGTTCGGTTTCAGGATATGAGAGTAAAGCGCTTGTAAGGATCTCCGCCAGGAAAAGATATGATCCATACCCCGGAATCATAAACATATTGTTCTTCCCGATGAATCCTATCCCTGATTGGTAGGCAAAGCTCCTTTCAAGAATCGGAGCCGAATCGACACAGACCCGTGTTTGGGTTCCTGGGTATTGCTGTTGGACCGCTCCCGCCAATATCTTGGCCTTCTTCTTCAAGCGGTCATGATAATCGATTTCTTGGGGCTCGCTGTATCTGGCGGCTGAAAGGCCTTCTGGTGTGCACGGTTTTTTGGGCGAGTAGGGATAGGCGAGGGTAATGATCGTATGGCAATCTTCAAGCAGCGTTGAAGGGTTTTTCCTTAGATTCAGATGTCTCCCCATCCATCCCATCTCGCCCTGTTTGCCGGCAGAAATCCATTCACAGAACTGGTCAAAAAAGAGGGGCTTTGCGGGCCGCGAGAAGCCCACACCAACAAAGCCGAGGCCCTTGGCCTGTTCTCTCAGGGTCATGGCAGGTTCATGGGTTAGGGGTCCGGGCACTTTTGCTTCACGAGCGGCTACAGGTCAAAGGGAGTCAGGCTTTCAAAGCCGTTGTCTGTGACGAGAATAGTCTGTTCAAACTGCGCGGAAAGGGACCCGTCCTGGGTTACAGCGGTCCAGTTATCGTCTAAGATGTCCAGATCTTTTGCCCCTAAGTTTATCATCGGCTCTATGGTGAATACCATGCCAGGGACCAGGACGATCCCCTCTCCTTTTCGGCCGTAGTGGGGGATCTGGGGGGGTTCGTGAAATTCAAGGCCAACCCCATGCCCTACAAATTCTCTGACGACCGAGCACCCCTGACCTTCCGCATAGTTCTGAATCGCCCAACCGATATCGCCTATCCTATTGCCAGGCCGGACCGCCGACATCCCCATTTTGAGACATTCTCCGGCTACCCTCACGATTTTCTGTGCATCAGGGCCAGGCGTGCCGACGAAAAAGGTTTTATTGACGTCCGCATAATAGCCGTTCAGGATGGGGGTAACATCCACATTGACGATATCCCCGTCCTTCAGAGGTCTATTTTTGGGGATGCCGTGGCAGATGACCTCATTGACAGACACGCACACGCTTTTCGGAAAACTACGATAATTCAACGGGGCAGGGGTGGCGCCATTTCTTATGGTGAAATCATGAACAAGGGTGTTGATGTCATCCGTTGTAATTCCCGGTCCTATTTGTGATGCTACCAGTTCAAGGGTGCTCAGGGCCAGACGTCCGGCCTTTCTGATACCCTCGATGTCCTTTTCTTCTTTGAGCCGGATACCATATTTCTTGAAGTACAGTTCCTTGTTGCCATCCGCATCTCCTAAAGTTTTCGTGCTGAGACAGCATTTCTTATACTTCAGCCCGCTCCCGCACGGACATGGATCATTTCTGTGTGCCTTTAATCTCCTGTTTTTCATCAAAACCGTTTGTTAAGACTTGGAATCATGTGCCGAGACCTTTGCAAAACGCCCCCTTTTGCTCTCCGAGGCGTAGGCTCGCCTCTGCGAGCCAGAGGCTTGAACTCGAATCCCGCTGGCAGCGGGAAGCATTTTTCAAAGGTCTTGTGCCAGTGGCATGGGTGAAAAAAAGGGGCTTAAGCATTTTCGCTTAAACCCCTTGAAATTACTGGCGGGGACGACGAGACTCGAACTCGCGACCTCCGGCGTGACAGGCCGGCGTTCTAACCAGACTGAACTACGCCCCCGTATTAAGGTGGTAGGCGGAACGGGATTTGAACCCGTGGCCCCCGGCTTGTAAGGCCGATGCTCTCCCACTGAGCTACCCGCCTGAGACAAAATTGGAGTCAAATTTTTTAACAGTTTCATTCTCTTTTGTCAAGATAATTTGAACCATCATTTGAATACTCAGTGGGACGTTATGCTGGTTGGAGGGCTTTCCTCCATTTGGGCAATGTCAGTGAAACAGAATGGCTTACATTCTTCTTCCGGGGCAAATAATTCTTTGCCCTCATCCAAGATCAAGGCCTCCCGCAGGACATCATCCATATGTTCGACAAGACCTATCTCGACCTTTTTGAGGATCTTCGCGGGTATCTCCGCAATGTCTTTCTTGTTTTCTATGGGGATAAGCACTTTGGTAACGCCAGCCCTATGGGCGGCTAAAATTTTTTCTTTCAATCCTCCAATCGGAAGGATTCTCCCCCTGAGGGTTATTTCGCCGGTCATGGCGATATTGCGGTTTACAGGATTTCTTGTCAGAGCGGAAACGATAGAAGTAGCAATGGTAATGCCGGCAGAAGGCCCATCCTTGGGGATAGCGCCCTCCGGGACGTGGACGTGTATATCTATCTTCTCATAAAAATTGTCAGGCAGTTTGAAATTCCTTGCCCTTGAGCGGACATAGCTCAAGGCTGCCTGGGCCGATTCCCGCATAACTTCTCCTAATTTTCCAGTGAGGACCAAGTTTCCTTTGCCAGGCATGATGGTGGTCTCGGTCTGCAGGATTTCGCCGCCGACGTCTGTCCATGCCAAACCAGTGGTCACGCCGATGGTATTTTTTTCTTCTGTCCGGCCGTAGCGGTATTTTGGGACGCCAAGATATTTCTGTATGGAACGGGCCTTAACTGAAATGATGGTGCTTTTCCCATTTTTGACTACCTCCTTGGCGACTTTCCGGCAAATTGAGGAGATCTCTCGCTCCAGATTTCTTACGCCGGCCTCACTTGTATATGTGCGGATGATAGCAAGGATTGCTTTGTCAGTAAATGAGATGTTTTGATGCTCAAGACCATTTTGATCGATCTGCTTTTTCACTAAAAACTGCTTTGCGATATTGAGTTTCTCAATCTCTGTGTAGCCGGGTAGTCTGATAACCTCCATCCTGTCCTGCAGAGGAAGAGGGATATTGTGAAGGTTGTTCGCCGTGGTAATAAAAAAAACATCAGAGAGATTATAATCAAGATCGATGTAATGATCATTGAAGGCCACATTCTGTTCCGGGTCGAGGACTTCCAACAGGGCAGCGGATGGATCACCTCGGAAATCAGTGCTCATCTTGTCCACTTCATCCAAACAGAATACCGGATTGTTAGACTTTGCCTTTTTAAGGAATTGAATAATTTTGCCTGGCATGGCCCCTATATATGTTCTTCTATGTCCTCTTATTTCTGCTTCATCCCTGACCCCTCCCAAGGAAAGCCGGATGAAATTTCTGCCGGTCGCCCTGGCGACCGACTTCGCTATTGAGGTTTTGCCAACGCCAGGAGGACCCACCAAGCAGAGGATCGGACCCTTTATCTTTTTGGTCAGACGTTGGACAGCTAAATATTCAACAATCCTTTCTTTGGGTTTCTCGAGGCCGTAGTGATCTTCGTCGAGGATAGTCTCGGCTTCTTCAATTTGAAGCTTGGAGTTTGTCTTATCGAACCAGGGAAGATCGATAATCCAATCAATATAGTTGCGTACTACCGTGGCCTCTGCCGACATGGGGGACATCATTTTCAGCTTTTTGAATTCTTGTTTTACTTTTAAGTGGGCCTCTTTGGTCAGCTTTTTTCGCTTTATCTTTTTCTGCAGTTCGTCTAACTCTGCCTTGAAGTCGTCCTTGGTCCCCATCTCCTTTTGAATGGCCCGTATTTGTTCATTGAGGTAATAATCCTTCTGGGTCTTTTCCATCTGCTTTTTTACTCTCGTTCTCAACCGATGCTCAATACGAAGGATATCCACCTCGCCCCCGAGTTTTTCAAAGAGTTTATTCAGGCGCAGGTTTAACTCAACTGCTTCAAGGATCTCTTGCTTATCGGAGACCTTCAGCGCTAAATGGCCGGCTATCGTATCGGCCAGACGTTCCGGGTCTTCAATGGAAGTCACTGCCGAGACGATTTCTTTTCCCATTTTGTTGTTATATTTCGCATATTCTTCAAAGCTACTTTTAATAGACCGGATTAATGCTTCGGTTTCAGGCGTGGCAGTATAAGAACACTGGCACTTGCTGACCTCCACCATAAAAAAACCCTGCTTGTCCAGGAAGCTCTCTATCTTACCCCGTTCCTTTCCTTCGATAAGGGCTTTTACGGTTCCGTCAGGCAGCTTCAATAGCTGAAGAACGGCGCCCAGGGTGCCAAAAGCAAAGATATCCTTTGGAGACGGATCATCCACTTTCGCGTTTGCTTGTGCGGACAAAAAGATTTGTTTGTCATGAGACAAGGCATACTCAAGCGCTTTGATGGATTTATTGCGCCCTACGAATAGAGGCACGACCAGATTAGGAAATACAATCACATCCCTCAACGGCAGAAGTGGGTAGTAACGTTTTTCACCCATAGCCAAATCGCTAAGATCTTTCTTAAAAGAATTCAACATGGTTCTATCCAAATTTAGCCTGACTTGCATAAAGTAAAAGGGGCGACTCACCTTTTGTTACGACTTCTTCATTTATGATGCATTCTCTGATTTCGGGAATAGATGGTATGTCATACATGATGTCCAACATGACCGATTCGAGAATTGCCCTTAAACCTCGCGCCCCGGATTTTCTCTTGATGGCATCTTTAGCGATTGCCACTAAGACTTCATCGGTAAATCTCAATTTAACGTTTTCTAACTCAAACAGCTTCTTATACTGTTGGATAAGGGCATTCTTAGGCTCCGTCAAAATCCTTACTAAGGCGTCTAAGCCCAGTTCACCTAATGTGGTGGTAATGGGTATTCTGCCTACAAATTCAGGTATAAGCCCGAATTTCACAAGGTCTTCGGGCTGGACGCGCGCCATTGTTTCGTTGACATCCATATCGCCCTGTCCCTTTATATCGGCCTCAAACCCGATCAATTTACTCCCGAGCCGATTACTGATGATCTTGTCCAAGCCGTTAAAAGTGCCGCCACAGATAAAAAGGATATTGCGCGTATCAACCCTTACAAAATCCTGCTGCGGGTGCTTTCTGCCACCCTTGGGGGGAACATTGGCTAAGGTGCCTTCAATAATTTTTAGAAGGGCCTGCTGGACCCCCTCTCCCGAAACGTCTCGTGTAATTGAGGGACTGTCCGATTTTCGAGCGATCTTATCAATCTCGTCTATGTACACGATCCCTTTGCATGCGGCTTCAACATCATAATCAGCAAACTGCACTAAGTGCAGAATGATATTCTCTACGTCTTCGCCCACATAACCAGCTTCTGTCAGGGTGGTGGCATCAGCAATAGTAAAAGGGACTTTCAAAATCTTGGCCAAAGTTTGTGCCAAAAGGGTCTTTCCGGAACCGGTGGGTCCAATCAGGAGGATATTGCTCTTCTCGATCTCAACTCCTTCCATATCCACCTTGGTGTTGATCCGTTTGTAATGGTTATGCACGGCCACTGAAAGGACCTTCTTTGCTTTTTCCTGCTCAATGACATACTGGTCAAGGATCTCCTTTATATCGGAAGGCTTCAATAGTTGACTAGCATCTTCTTGGTCTTCTTGGCTATATTCCTCGGCAATGATCTCGTTGCACAATTGGATACATTCGTCGCAAATATAGACGGAAGGACCTGCAATGAGCTTTTTTACTTCATCCTGGCTTTTTCCGCAGAAAGAGCAGAGTAGATCATCATTAGGAACGTCATTCTTGCCCATAATTCCTCACTTTAGATTTTTTTTGATAAATTTATCTTGCATCTCCCGCTTGCTGATGACCCTATCTATAAGACCATATTCCTTGGCTTCTTCAGCGCTCATGAAATAGTCTCGCTCCGTGTCTCTACGAATCTTTTCAATATCCTGACCCGTATGCTTGGCTAAGATCTTGTTAAGGCCATCCCTTATCTTCAATATTTCCCGGGCCTGGATGTCAATGTCCGTCGCCTGCCCCTGAGCCCCCCCCAATGGCTGGTGAATCATAATCCTGCTATGGGGAAGGGCATACCGTTTCCCTTTTGCCCCGGATGCCAAAATGAGCGCTGCCATGCTCGTGTTTTGCCCCATACATATGGTTGCGATGTCCGGCCTTATGTACTGCATGGTATCGTATATGGCCAATCCGGCGGTTACGGAACCTCCAGGGGAATTAATGTATAAATTGACATCTTTGTCCGGATCTTCAGACTCCAAGAAGAGCATCTGGGCGATGATCGTATTGGCCATACTGTCCACCACCTGCTCTCCCATAAATATGATGCGATCCTTTAGAAGCCTCGAATAGATGTCATACGCCCTCTCCCCGCGGCTTGATTGTTCTATGACTATCGGTATTAGCATGAAGTCTATTTGTCCTCCTGTTCGAGACTTTGCGAGACCTTTGCAAAACGCCCCCTTTTGCCCAATTTCTGCGTCAGGCTCAGATTTTAATCCTCGAAATACTCAGTGTATTCCTGTGGTTAAAATATTCGCCTTCCTTGAACTCGAACAAAATTGAGCATTTTTCAAAGGTCTCGATTGCCTTGGCTGAGTTCGTCTTTCTCCTCTTTCAAAATCTTAGCATGATCAACAAGATAGTTCAATGTTTTTTCGTTGAGAAGCTTCTCCTTTATGGCGTCTACCTGGCCTCTTGCCTCATAATATTTCTTAACGGTTTCGAGATCCTGCCGCATGTTTTCGGCAAGATCCTTGTAACCCCTCTCGAGGTCATCGTCGTCTATATCGATTTGATCCTGTTTGGCGATCTGGTCTAATATGAGCATTTCTTTGACGCGCTTTTCTGAAGCAGGCCTGAATTCCTTCCTCAAATCCGCCTCTGAAATACCTGCCTTTTCTAAGGTCGATCCACTTCTTTGCATACTGTCCTTGAGTCTTCCAATAGAAAAGTCAACCTCGGCATCGACCAGGACCTCGGGCAATTCGAAATCAATGCCCTGAGAGATCTTTTCAAGCAATCTCTCCTTAAATTTTCCATCGACCCTCTTCTCCTCCTGTGAGATGATGGACTTCTTCAGCTCATTCTTGAGGCTGTCCAAGTCATTAAAATCTGCCCCTAAAGTCTTGGCAAACGAATCATCTAATTCAGGTAGGACCAGCTCTTTGATTTCAATAATTTTGGTCCTAAAATGGACGCTTTTCGCAGCGAGCTTTGTGTGATAGAAATCTTCCTCAAAATCAATCACAAGTTCCTTCTCGTCTTCTTTCTTGAGTCCGGTTAGGGCTTCGTCAAACTTGGGATGAAAGTCATTGTTTCCCACTCTCACGAGGAGGTTTGAAGCTTTGATCCCTTCCAGAGCCTGTCCACCCTCAAATCCTTCGTAGTCAACGATAACGTAATCCCCTTCCTTAATCGATCGGTCTTCCTCGATGGAGGTCAGCTTTCCATTGGCTTTCCTGATTTCTTCAAGCCGATTTTGGACATCTTTTTCTTTGACTGAGAATGTTTCCTTTTCCACTTCCAGGCCAAGGTAGTCCTTGACTTCAAACTCGGGGCGAACCTCCATAATGGCAGAGTATATGAAATCCTTTCCCTGCTTCAAGGGCTCTTTTTCGAGTATCGGCTGACCAAGAGGGAAGGTTTTCACTTCATCAACGGCCTTCGGGAAAGACTTGCTAATCAGCTCCCTTGTCACATCGTCCAGCACCTGATTGCCAAAATAGGTTTCAAGGATCTTTCTGGGCACCTTTCCTGGCCTGAATCCTGGAATTTTGGCCTTTTTCCTGATTTCTCCATATGCCTGATTTAATTCCTTGTCCACTTCCTGCGAGTCGATTTCAATCAATAGTTTTTTCTTGACAGGGCTGATTTCTTCAAGGGTGGTTTTCATGTTTTCCTCACCAATTACATCGATTATACACGGGCCACTTTTTCCTAAATTGCCGATTCAAAGTTTTGTGTAAACATATCCCTCCTGCAGCAGAAATTCCATCGCAGAGGGGCTCCACTAACGGTGCCACAAAATAATAATGATTTTCTCAATTTCAAGTCATTGTTTTTTTATTCTTTTTTTGTAACAGTTCAGCCACTAAGGCACAAAGGCTCAAAGGAAGGACATTTAAAATTGGCTGACAAACGTCTTGGGTTTCTTATCAATTTTAACGTGCCT
>JACKQG010003455.1_pt1 | contig 19367 bp, 14 predicted proteins | sample 8237621 | NCBI WGS metagenome assembly JACKQG01 (sample SAMN15677084, study PRJNA649215) | marine metagenome | biome: marine; feature: Black Sea; material: saline water; isolation source: suspended particulate matter (SPM) from the Black Sea western gyre | collected 2013-06-09/2013-06-10 | depth... | reverse complement strand
TACTTCAAGTCGGACGAGAATGCGGCGATTCTCAAAACGATGCTCGATGATGACGCAGCCTGGGGGAGAATCGACATGCTCCACATGACGGGCATATTGTGGCCGTATTCGCCCAAATTCCTCGTGCGCTGGGAAGCCTGGCACACCCTTGCCGGCTGGGGTTTCGACGTTCCGAAAACGAGTTTTGGCGAAAGCCGACGAAGAAACGATTGAACTGGAGCCGGAATAAAGTCGCGTGTTGGCTTCGCTCATCAACGGCTACTCCCGGCCCGGTTATCGCCCACGTTGAACTAAGCCACTTCGCTGAAGGAAGAGAAGGTGACAGCCACCAGAATTGGAGAAGCTGGGGAGAGATGGCAGAGGCGGAATGCCTGGACTGTTCAGATTTGGTGGCTGTCACCTTTTCTCGATGGTTGAGTACCAAAACACCTCCCAGAGTTTCTGGTCGACGGTTGCGAACGATCGCCCGATAGCCACCATGGGTTCCCAGGGGCATGGAGGTATTCACCGTTCTAATCCGCCGGTTAGAATTGAGATGGGGAGGTAGAACAGATGGCAGTATTCCCGGGATTATCGTGCAAAAGACTGCTTGGACTGGCATGGGTTGGCTTTCTGTTGCTCAGCGGGTCGCATGCTTTAGCGAATGTCGATCAACCACATCTGAATCTCGGGCGCGGCCAGTTCGCCGTCGCAAGATTCAGCCCGGACGGACTTTACCTGCTGACCGCGACCCGCCACATCGCCCAACTCTGGGACGTGAAGACCGGTCGAGAGCTGCGGCGGTTCGTGGGACATCTGGGACCGATTCGGAGCATCGCGTTTAGCCCCGACGGTGAACTGGTGCTCACGGGCGGGGCGGACACGGGAGCGCTGGAGGAGCACATCAGAGATAACACAGCACGACTCTGGGAAATCGCCTCCGGCAAGGAGATCCGGCGTTTCGACCGACAGAGCAGCCGGGCTGCCATCGAGCACGTTGCGTTCAGCAAGGACGGGAAGCGGATATTGACGTTAGTGTCAGACACGGCAAGAGTGTGGAACGTGGACACGGGCGTATGGTGGCGTGACTTTCCAACGCTCTGCTATCACACGGGTAGGAGTTGGGCGGCTGATTTCCTCACCCCGGCGGTATTCAGCCCAGACAGCCGTACGATTGCAACCGTTATCCATGACCGCCTTCCCTCCAACGCACGGCGGGACATTCTGCGGCTCTGGGACGTTCAGTACGGTGGCGGGACGTATTCCCACAAGGGGCACATTCACTCGGGGACGATTAGTAGCGTGTCGTTCAGCTCCAGTGGAGAACTGTTCCTCACTGCGTCGCACGATGGCACGGCGCGAATCTGGGACGTCGAAACGGGCCAGCTAATCCAAGTGTTCGCGGGGCACCGAGACAGAGTCAGTAGTGCAGTTTTCAAAGGGAACGGGGCGAGGGTCCTTACGGCATCCGTCGACGAAACCGTCAGGCTCTGGGACGCGCGGGGGGGATCGGCCATCACACGCTACGAGCACGAGGGGCCGGTGGAGTTCGCGATGCTGGTCGCGGAGGACCGGCGGATTCTCTCCCAATGGCAGACTCGCTCCGTGAGCGATCGAAAGACCTATGTTTCGCTGTGGGACGTGGAAACCGGACGGGAGATCATGCAAACCCAGATCGGTGGTGTGTTGGCCGTCACGCCGGACGGTGACAAGATATTGACGAACTCCGAGCCGACTACGCTTTGGGATGCGGCCACGGGCAAGCCGATCCGCCGGTATCTCGGTGCGCAGCCGTCTCCGAAGCCGGACGCGCAGGCCCTTAGCCTGGGAAGCGGCCGGTTGACAAACGCATGTTTTGCCCCGGACGGCCGAGGCCTGCTGACTGCGTCCGACAGGGTTGCGCAGTTGTGGGACCTGGAGACGGGACGCCAGATTCGTCGTTTTGCGGGACACACCGGGCCAATCCGTATTGCGACGTTCAGCCCCGACGGTAAATGGTTGCTGACCGGGGCGGGCAGCGGGACCGATCCGGAAGGCGTGTCGAACGACCAGACGGTTCAGCTTTGGGACGCGGCCACGGGCGACGAAATCAGACGTTTCGAGGGACACCGTGATTTCGTGCGTACGGCAAACATCAGCCCCGACGGGAGACGGATTTTCACGGTATCAAGCTCGCATACAGGCAGGTTGTGGAACGTCGATAGCGGTGACGAGCTGCTACCGGATGACCCAGTCGCCCAGCGGGGCTTTGGCGTCGGCCAGTCATTCAGCCCCGATGGACGCGGCATGCTAGCGCGGTCGTGGGGCGCCAATTCGGACAGGGTACTGCTTTGGGACGTCGGCACCCGCCGGTTCCGACACGATCTCCGTGGTCACGGAGGCGATGTCTACTCGGCTGTGTTCAGCCCGGACGGGAAATCCGTCCTGACCGGTTCGGTGGACGGCACGGCACGGATTTGGGACGTCAAGACGGGCCGGCAGGTGCGTGTCCTGCCCGAGGGCGCGGATGCGGTGAAACGTGAAACGCGTGACTTCGAGGGCCAAAGGATCCCGCTACCCAAGGCGGACGATTTCCCGCGCGCGGCGGTGATACGTGCGGCATTCGGCGGTAACGGTAGGGTCGTTCTGACCGTGTCCGCTGACAACACGGTGCGGGTTTGGGATTCGGATACCGGCGAAGAAACCCAACGTCTACAGCATCCAGAGGGCGGGCCGATCGTTGATGCGGCGATCAGCGCGGATGCCCAGCGCGTGCTGACCAAATGGCGCAGCCGCGATCTGAAAGACCCGGTGATTCGCGTGTCGTTATGGAACGTACAAACCGGCCAAGAGATTCGGCAAACGGAACTTCGCGCGAACTCGAATATTGCGATCTTCAGCCCTGACGGAAGCCGCGTATTGACGACCTCAAGACGTACGACGCTGTGGCAAGCTGAGACAGGAACGATGGTCAGGGAATACGAGTGACAGATTGTTTTATTCTATTCCTGACCCGGCTGTCATGCTGTCATAAGTCGATCGCTCTCCCAGAGAACTGCAGAGGCCCCTTTGATCCGCCGCTCGCTCAGTCCTTCCTCGCGGGGGCAATCGTTTCTGATGCCAAATACACAAGTGACTTCCCTACTGTAAAAGCAGCGGTGTCGACTCTCGGAGACATTTCCCACGGAGGCGATCGACGTGTTGGTCAGCCACATCGGATTCCCGGAAGTGGGCGTCGAGGACGACGAAGACTCGATCCCTCCTATTGCAGAAGGACGAATCTCGCCTTTGGCCATCCCTACGCCAATCGAGCGCCGGCTGCCCGCGGTTTCCGCGCTCGTGAACATCGGCGAGCCGTGCATCGATGCGGTGATCGAGAAAATCGCAACCACGGATTTTGGGACGGAACGACACGCGTGCGTGGGTGTCTTGAAGCGACTGAGTGGCCCGTCGGTGCGTGCGAGGATGGAACAGGCAATTCAAACTGCACCCCAGAAGAAACGCGAAGCACTGAAGACGGGTTTGAAGCTGCTTGACGAAAAACCGTTGTCCGCCGAGGAACTGAAGGAGAAACTGGAGGAGCTGCTTCGAGAACGGGAGCCGGCAACCGTGAAAGGCGGGCAGTCGATCCATGGGTAACCGCGTGGCCTGTCAAACTCGAGGATAGTGACCGCGAGTGCAAACGGTTCGCTTGACGTGAAGAACGGATTCCGCCGCTGGAGAATGCGAGGATGAGCGATGCGATACCGTCTGCGAAGCCTGCTACTCCCCCGGGCACAGGCCGCTCAGCCCTCCACCACAACCTTCAGGCCCATCAGGCGGGCCAAGTGGCGAATGCTCTGGGTGTGGTCGCCGTAGTAGGCGACGCGGTGCAGCGAGGCATAGTAGTCCTTGGCGCTGGCGCCGAGCACGCCGCCGCCCCAATTCTCAAGCAGCTTTTCCGCGTCGTCCACTTCGGCCACGAGTTCCGTCCGGCAGCCTCGCTCTTCACCTTCCGGGACCTTGGGGACCTCGATGATCTTGCCGGTGAACATCAGCAAGGTGTCCAGGTGGACCAGCTTGGTGAAGGTGATTTCTTGGCCGATGCGATAATGGACCTCGGTAACCGCGCCGCCGCGGACCTCGGCGTGCCGGCGAAGCAAGTAGGGTGTCTTTGGCCCGGTGGGACCCTCCATTTTCAACGGGGCCGAGCAGTGGGAGAGATGGAACGCGTTCTTGGCAGTGTCAACACCGCCGGCATTGCCCAGGAAACCAGCCTGGTCGAGCGCGTGCTGGAAAATCAACATGGTTAGCAGACAGTCCATGTCTCCGTCGCAAGCCGCGGGGATTCCCCGGTCGTTCAGGCGTGAGAATCCCAGGCAGGGGAAGCCTCGCGGCAGCCAGCCCATGCACGTTCCGACGCACAGACCACAGGCACGGTTCTCGGCGATCATTTGGTCCAAGGTCAAACTGGCCCGCGCGGCTTTGTGGACGTCCTCCGGCATAGGCTCGATGGTTCCTTCTGCCTCGTCGAGCCACCGCTTGGCCTCGGCTTTGGCGACGGAGTCGTCCACTTTGGCCATGACTTCGTCGTAACGTCCGTCGGCGATGGCCACCATTTCTACGCCCAGCCGCTCTTTCACTTTCTCCGGCGTGAACGACTCGGGTGTGCCCTTGAACGGCGGCGATGCGAGTACCCGGCTCTGTCGCAACAGCGGGATTACTCTGAGCAGTGACGCGGCTCGTTCCAACTCGTCGTAGTCGGTGCTGTTGAACAGGGTGATTCGCTGTCCCTCGTCGCGCCATGGTTTCACCAAGCACCAGTCGTGCCCGCCGATTACCGGCATATGAAAGACGGCTACCGGTCGTCCCTGCTTGAAGATGGTGGGAATCACCGCGTTCTCGCGGTTGAAGCTGCTAAGGCCAAAGATGTCGGCGCTGATCGCCAGCACGGGGGCATCCGGACCTGCTTTCTCCAGCAACTGGGCCGTTTCCTCAGCGTTGGTCGCCTGGCCGATAACGAACTCCACATTGCCCAGGTTCTTCTCGGCTTGGGTCAAACGCTTCATCACAGGCGCGAGCTCCGCTTCGGACAGGCCCCAACTGTTGCCCATCGGCTTGCCCGCAACGACCACGCAAATCTTGACCTTCGAATTCGGCGCGTTCTGAGGGCTCGACGCTTCGGCCTCGGCCGACCAGTGACCCGCCGCCAGCGCCATCCCGCCTACTGCACTTGCCCCAAGAAACTGCCGCCGAGTGCAATGCATACACATGAGTCGTTCCTCTCTATGTTTGTAGCCACCCGCTCACAATTATCCTCGAATTATCGAGCCGCCGTGTCCGTTTAACCCGAAGCCGGAGGCGATGGCGGGCGCTATGTGTGGACGATCCATCCCACTCCCCGCCATCGCCTCCGGCTTCGGGTTAAACGAACTTAGAAAGAGCGGCTGGGTCCTCAAACCTGAAGACCCGGCCGCCAACGTACGCGAAACTCCTGTGACGCCTCAATACTCCCTCTTCTTCGTAAGGCCCGGCATGGGGATGGGGTACTTGCCGTTTTCGTCGGACTTCAGCGGGGGTGGGGAGTCCATCGTCCACTTGTCCGCGTCCGGGGCATATTCGTGGTCTGAGTTGAGCATTTCGTCGAACGTGAGTTCCTGACCGCAATGGGCTGCCGCCCGGCCCAGGGAACTCGTCAAGCTGGCCTTGATGCCTCGCTCCGCCTCGTTGAAGGGGTTGTCGTTGCGGATGGCATCGACCAGGTCGTTCCATTCGTTATCGTACGGGTTGCCTTCGCCCGGCGGGATCTCGGATTGCCAGGTTTTCGTCGAGCCCTCCGGCTGTTGGCCCGTGTAGATGCTCGAAGGCGCCCCGCAATCGCCGTGATTGGAAACCACGGCGCTGCCCTTCGTGCCGTGTGCGTAGCTCTTGTAGATGGGCGTGCAACCGGCGACGTTACGGCCGTCGGCGATCAGCTTGGTGCCGTCGGCGAACGTGTATTCCACGGAATACGAATCGAAGTTCTGATCCACGGCGTCGCCACGATAATGGCGGCCGCCCAGTGCTTGGGCCTTGACCGGCCAGGCGTCCTTCATCCAACAGCAGTGATCGATCACGTGGATCATAAAGTCGTTGAAGCTCCCGCCGCTGGCCCAGATGAAGCTGTGGAAACGTTGGATCTGCCACAGCAATTCACTCGAGTTTCCGGGCCACTTGCCCGAGAAACAGGACCCGATCGGCCCCGACATGCGATAGGCCCGCATCATGACGATATCACCGATCTCGCCGTCGTGGATCCGATTGGCCAATTGCTGGAGCGCCCGTTGGTGACGTGACATGAGCCCCACGCCGACCTTGAGATTCTTGGCCACCGATTGTTCGGCAGTTTCCAGCATCCGGCGCGAGGTCGGGCCGTCGGCCGTGATGGGCTTCTCCATGAACACGTTGAGCCCCTTCTCGACGGCGTAACGAAAATGCACCCACCGGAAAGCCAGCGGCGTGGCGAAGATGGCCACGTCGCCCGGTTTCAAGCAATCCATGGCCTTCCGGTAGCCGTCGAAGCCGATGAACTTCCGGTCATCGGGCACGTCGACCTTATCGCGGTGCCGGTTCTTGATGTTGTTGTAGCTGCCGTTCAGCCGATTCTCGAAGACATCGGCCATGGCGACCAGCTTCATGGGTCCCTGATTAACCGACAGGGCGTTAGCCGCCGCGCCGGTACCTCGGCCGCCGCAACCGATCAGAGCCACCTTAATCGTGTTGTCCTCCGCCGCATGGACGTGAGGGGCAGCCGCGCTGGCCACTGCCGACGCCACGGCGATTCGGCTGGTGTTCTTCAGAAACTCACGTCGCGATGTTCCGCTGCTGTTGCCTTCGCTCATAACGAATCTCCTTTCAAGAAACTATTGCACTATTTTCGGATAGGTGCTGACTGTGTATGTTTGCTCTTACGAGTACGACAGTTGTACCGCATCAGATCAAGCAGAGTCTACCATCCTGAGCAGATTAACTCCGACCGGCGCCGCATGCAAGCGGCGGCGGCAATGCGAACGCACCGCCAACGTGTGACGCAGTCCAGCTTGCCTGGCTCTGGAGTGGGAGGCGAACAGGTTGGTGCGGTCCCGCAGAACGTGAGCGCCCCTCGAATCCATCCTTGCCAAGCTGCTGAAACTGGAATGGTTCGATCCATAAATCAATGCAAGGCAAGGCAAGTTACGGGGCGACCGACCAGTTATGAGGTCGAGCATTTCGATTGGACCGAGCGCACGAGATTCTTGACCAAGACTCCACGTGCGGTCCCCGTTCTTATTCCTGAATCGTGGTCGCGATCGGATCGAGTTCTTGTTCTGAGAAGGAGATGGACGTGCTGGAAGACGCGTCCGGTTTCTTTCGCGCATGGATCATCATGACCGCGTCGACGTAGGTCGACGCTTCGTCACGGATGATTTCAAACCCGGCACTACGGACGTAATCTCGATAGTCGTCCCGTGAACGCCGCCCGGCAATGGTCTTTTCGATTTCCTTATTTGCCGCGCGGACGTTTTCATAGTCACGCGCAAACTCGTCCAACTTTCCGTCTTCCTCCAGTTTCGACCTGATGCTCTCCAGCAACGGGTCGAGGCGCGTATCGGAATGCGTAGTCGAAAATGCCAAAACGCCGTTGGGCTTGAGGATCCGGTGGATGCCGCGCAAGCATCTGAGTGGGTCTTCCACTGCGTATAATACGTTAACCATCACTGCCGCGTCGAACTTTTCGTCACTTACTCGATCCAAGTGCTCGACCGAGGCTTTCATGACGGTCACATTTTCCGAATCACCAACTTTCACTCTCAAGCGATCAAGCATCATCGGATTGTTCTCGATGGCCGTCACGCGATGGCGTCTGTCGAGCAATTCCCAGGTGACATTCCCCGTACCCGCACCCAAGTCGGCAACCAGACGCGCCTCGCCCGGGACTACAGAAATGACATCCCGGATCAGTTGCAAATAGGGCGGGAATTGAAGCAGCACTCGGTCGTAGGAGGCCGCGTACACGCTCCACAGTTTGTCCTCGCGCAAGGCCCGTAGCAGATGCCTCTCGAACGTACCCCAATCGATCTTGTCGATGAATAGCGCAACGGCCCATCCATGCAATCGACCTTCGCCATCATGCAACTGTGTCGCTACTTTCACGAACGACACCGTTCCATATTTCTCAGATTCGTAGCGAAGGGGTTCCACGTCGGCTAGCGGCAACTCGCCCTGATGAACCCGTTCGGTGAAGTCCCGTGCGTGTTCGAATACTTCATCGCGATTGTCTAATCGGGCGATGAACCAAGCAACATGCCGATACCTCAACTGGCCCACAATCCTGCTGAACACCAATTCAAAGGCGATATTCCAATCGATGACGCGCAGTGACGGGTCCAAGTAGTATGTTGGAACGGTGTAATAGGACGCCTCGTGAAGAACGGGTCGCAGCTTCGTATACCATTCGTCTGGAGAAGGAGGAGGTTCGTTGACTCCGAGTATCTCCCCCTCCTCCTCAACTAGTCTTTGAACCTCGGTATCCTCCGCTGAAAGAGATGCATTCTCGCCTTTCTCCTGCTGGGCTTCCGTCTTGGGCAGCCCCGGAATCCACTTTTGCAGAATCTTGGAAAGTCCTATGGCGCTCTCGGGTTCAATCAGATAGATGCCGGCCAAAAGCGGAACGAGAAAGAACAGCAGGTGCCAGAGGTTGATGTTCTGCGGATCGCCTTTCGAATGAAGCGTGATCACAACCATGAACAAGATGGCCGCCAGAATCAACAAGATGCCTGCAATTCTCTTCATGGTCGTAATCATAAGAAGCACCTTCTACGCCAACGAAATGGATATCCGCAATGGGGCGCCCGTGAAGTCGGAGATCAGAGAACGTGCCGTAAAGGACAGCGTCGGTCCCCATAGAACTGGTACTCGTCGGTGTAGCATTCCCGAAACTTGCATGCACACAAGCAGGATTTTTCCACCACGATCTCCGCTCCGGCGAATACGTCTTTCGTGGCCACGGGGTGAAGATCCATGGCGATCATCGACTGTTCGACTCCAATAACGCGTCCACCCTCACCCTCTATCTTCTTGAATCCGAACTTATTGTACAATCGTTCGTGGACCTGCAGACATTCCAGCAGCAGCCGCTCGACATCGCGCCCATTCGCCCGGAGAATGGCAAACTTCACCAGCAGATTTGCGAGACCGTAACCGCGATACTTATCAACCACAATTACGCGGCTCAATTCGCCGCATTTCTTGTCAGCGGTAATCGTCTCCACAAACAGATCATTCACGTACGGAGACCGCATGGACTGGAAAATCGGCAGTCTCATGATCATTGGATCGGTTTCCATCTTTCTGCTCAGAGTCGCATCCGTGTTCGCCAAGGCGGTCACGTTGGGACTGCAGGCACCTTCCAGGGAACCCGTCGACATTACGCGAGCACAGCCGATCAGCTTCTTTTGTGCACCGACCAGTTCAAAGGCGCCGATGTGAAGAGCCGTCGTGTCACACCAGTCGATCTCCATTCGTGAAGTGGCACGCTCCACTTCTTCTTCCAGGTATCCCATCACTTTGTAGACGCGATGGCGAAGTCGAAAGTAGGCCCGCATCTCCGTTTCGTTGGCGCGGATTTCGCGAATCAGGACAGGGTTGAGGAGTTGTTGCCGTTTGGGCTGGGTTAGGTAGGCGGTCTTTTCCGTCGCGAGTTTCACCGTTTCCAGCAGTCCCGGTGCGGCGCATCGGGTGCGAATCGTACGATCAATGTCTGGAATGCGACGGTGGCGGGTAATCGCTATCATCGCAAAGGGATTGTGCTGGAACGAATCGCGCATATCCTTCGCCCAGGAACTCGGTTCCGGCTTGCTTCGTGACCTCGTACCGATCGTTTCTTCGAATAGATCGGAAAGCACGATCGCCGCGCCGGTTTCGACGGAGTGGAAGTGACGCTGCAAATGCTGAACCGAATCCTCGGGCGTCTGATGGAAAGCGATTTTCGTCTCATACCGTGGGATCGCGTCCCGCAGTTGCCCGGTCGTCTCCAGCGAGTTCAATAATTGCGTGAAATGATCGCGAATGGTTGCATCGGCAATTGTGACAACAAGATGCAGCGTAATCATGGCCACCCCCGGGATAGACGCGTGCACTTTCCGCGGCCGAATCCAGTGACGTCACCTGGTGGCACGCGATAATCTGGGATAATCCGAGAACACATGGCGAAACCCCATTTGTGCGAGTCTGTATTTCTGCCGTCCGATCCGCGACCTGCGGTAGAAGGCCCCCTACTTAGTTACATCGAAATCGACACGGAAAAGCGGACATTGAGTGTCACAGAATTCACCTAGAGGTGCACTGTCCTTCGGAAAGATAACCAGAATTTGGACTGCGACGTATTGGTCCTTGCCTCCATCACAGGCGCGGCCCTGACTCCGCGACCAGCGATCCGGCGATCATCAAGCCCGCGATTGCACCAGTTGGGCCGCTGGCATACAGCTCTAAGATACTACTTGCATCTGAACTGCCGGATTCAGGCTGCAGTTGTGCCGCAGCAGACGCACAAAACCGGGGCAGTTCTATCGCATGCGAGGTAAGAACACGCAACCGACATCCGAACTCCCTGGGAATCAGGACTTCACTTGCTCAAACGTGACGAATCTTGGAGAGATTCAGTGTCGACATAGCGGTGGCGGAAACGTCTCCGAGAAGTGCACGATCGAGGCATTGGAAACGACAATCGCTAATTCAGTGGACCACCCGGCATGCTGGAAGTTGGTTGTAGAGTCTTTCTACACCGGCCGGTGTGACGCGGCTTCCCAGCACATCCAGCAGTTCCAGGCTCGAAAGTACGCCAAGTCGTGTAAGGCCTGCGTCGGTGAGTTTCGTTTCGGACAAGACCAACCGCTCGAGCGACTTCAGCTCAGCCAGGCGGACCAAGCCTTTGTCCGTCAGCGGCGGCGGCAAGTGGTCAAGCGTCACGCGGAACTGGCAAGAGACCTTGCCTTCCTCGTCGTCCGGAGGCTTCAGTTCAAGCTGATAGACACCGTCGCGGTTTGGCCTGAAGCGGCAGCGGTAGTTTCCCTTGCCGGATTCCAGCTTGTGGAGAACGAGCGATTCCGGATCACCCGCTGGCGGGTGGACGGTCGCGATCACTTCGTCCCGGTCCAGCGGTTGCCATCGCGCATCGGTGACGTACGCTCCCACCGACAGCTCTTCACCCAAGCGAATCTCCCGTCGGTCAATCATCAGCGCGGCGCGATTCGACGTCATTTCCAAACGTGACCTGACCGTCCATCGTATCAGTTCTACGTAGTACTTCTCGAAGTAGGCCGGGTCGTGACTACGCAAACGCCACATCTCACCGGCTCCTTGAAACACAACTCGCCCGCGGCCAAAACGTTGCGACGCGAGCAGAACCGTGCGTTCTTCCGGTTCATCCGCCGACGGACTGCCGAGCCATGCATAGACTTCCGCCGCTGGCTTTGGCTCGCCTACCTGCAAAGTTGCCACACCATACAGGCCCTCAAGACTTTGCCAGAGATCCAGGTTGTAGTTCGCGTCATCGTCGAGTTGAAGAAACGGAGCCCCTCGTCCCGCCGGAGTCAATTCTATGGGACGAGGTGAATTGGCTGGTTCTGCCTCGCCGTCCCGCGCTGCAATATCGACGGGCACCAACTGCAGAAGACCCGCCCGATCCGAGCCTTTGGATTGCCGCAGCCACTTGTTCGTATGGACCGGACCAGGTATGAAGATCAGGCCGCCGGCCATGCTTGACACCCAGTCGGTAAGCGTCCTGATTTGCTCGGCCTGCAGCTTGCTCCAATCGGGATCAATCGCGACGATGCAATCGTATTCCGCTAGGTCTTGCCGTGTCGTCGGGAACTCGTCAAGTAAGCGACCGGCCGCCTGCGACGCCCCCGGTCGGGCCGACTGCAAATAGACGCTTAGGTCAATCTCCCGTTCCCGAAAGAGGCACGTTTGCAGAAAGCGGTATTCCCGCGTGGGGCCGCCGCAAAACAACAAGACGCGATGGGGACGCTCGGCAATATTCACAATAACGTCTCGCGAGTCGTCTTCTTTGAAGCTATCCTCCAGCGGGGCATGAATCCTGATCGAGAAGAGATACCGGCCGGGGTCGAACAACTCGACCGGGAACGTCACCCTGGCGAAATCGCCGTCGCCCGAGATTTCGACACGACGCGTCGCGACCGGCTCCGGCTCGTCGGAAGCCTCGTCGGCGGCCTCCGACCGCAGTAGATCTACCTGGAATACCCCACGTGTCCTTCCATGTGCGTAGACATAGCTGCCAACGGTGAATGGGTCTCCCAGGGCGACCATCGAGGGCGCCTCCACGGCCGCGACACCCACATTGGGCGGAGGCGGCAGGCGACCAAGTCGCAGGTCAACCAACTGCGGCAAGCGAGCCAATTGGGCCAAGCCGTCATCGGTTACCCAGGTGCCTCTCAAGTCGAGCTGACGGAGGCTTCGCAGCGTGGCGATTCGCTTCAGCCCAGCATCGGTGATGCGAGTGTTTCTTAACGACAACTCAGCGAGACCAGGCATCCCGGTCAGATTATCGAGGTCCGCGTCGCGGCAGTTGGAATCGTCCAACGAGACCCGTACTACTTCGTGAAGCACGTACTCGGCCGGAAACGCCGCTCGCAACGAGTGTGGCAGGTTGGGCTCTGCATCGGGAAGATATCGGCCTTCGGCGTCAAGTTGGTAGTCGTACACTACCAGGCCGCCCGCCTTGGCGATGGCCGCATCTCTTTGTTTGATGGCCTGGGCAGCCTCGAACAGCGGCTCCAATTTCAGCCGCCATTGGGAACCGTCCTTCTGCAGATGAAACTCGATGCGGGCGATCTCCGTAAAGGTTGCCAGACGTCTGGCATACTCCACCTGCACGACCGCGTCATTGCCTTCCTGCTTGTGGCCAGCGACACGCAACACCGACGAGAACTTTCTCTCATCGGGGTCTTCGAGCAGTTCACGCAACTTAAGGATGCGCTCCATTCGAGTGACATATTTGTCGCGCGAAAAATCGCGCCGACCGGCTGCATCGAGTCGATCGTAGAGTTGGCCCCAATCGTGAACCTCGATTGTGGCAAGGATATCTTCCAGCGCTTTGCCAGGCCCAGGGCTTGCGGCCGCTCCCTGATCGTCGTTCGGGTCCGCACCTATCCCGACCGCCACGGAACACACGCAAAGCGCTACCGCGAACAAGCCAGTCACCCTGGCGGTCGCGCTTCGTACCACGGCGTATCCACAACGCAACGAAACAAGTCCAGACAGATCCTGGACGGCGTTTTGTCCGCCAGTTCTTTGATTTGAAATCACTGTCCAATCCTCCCTGTTAGCCGTACTGGTTCCAGGCGGCCAATTAATCGACGATCTTCGTCAGTCCCACTTTCGTCGCCGATGAGTCCGGATCTTCGTACGGCAATGACTTAAGAAAGACAACTAAGTCCGCAATCTGTGACTTGGTCAGGTGACTGGTCGTCCCGTGTCTGTCCGCGGAATTATAGACAGAAAACACCTCCTTCAATGTCAGGGCCTTGCCGTGGTGAAGGTACGGCGCGGTGCGGTAAACTCCCAATAACGTGGGCGTGTCGTAAGCGGGCCCCATCGTCTCCGTGGGATCGTCGTCGCCCGTGCCGACGTTGTGGCGAATGATCCGTTCCGGCGGCCTCGGCGCGGAATCCGTGTAGAACGGCCCCTTGTGGCACCTCACGCAGCCCGCTTTCGCCGAGAAGAGGATCTCACGACCACGATTCGCCGCATCGGACAATCCGCCTTTGGCGTGCGGGCTTAGCGTGAACGTCTGGGAGTTGGTGTACGCGGCCAATGCGTCGAGATCCGCCGAATGTCCTTTGTTCGGCGGTCCGAGGACGGGTTGCACATCGCCGCGGATCAGCCCGCGCCCTTGCATTAAGGAGCCGCGAATCGTGTGCTCCCAGTCCTGCACTTCGTCGCGATTGGCGGACCAGAGAACGGGGTGCGTCCAGGCAAGACCGGACAGCGACGGCGTGTCCCGCTGGCCTTCCTGCTTCTGCCATGTCCGGCCGTCCGACTCACCATCCGGATGACAACTGGAGCAAGAGATCCACCGACGTCCGACCATTGGCTGCAGAGCCGAGTGAAAGAGTATTTTCCCTTGACGGACTTCTTCGCCCAGAGGGTTGTCGCAAACCGGAATCGTGGCCAGCAATCTGAGCCGCTGCGCATCATACGCCGCCACAGCGAAATCCAAGGCGTTGTATACATAGAACGTCTCGCCATCCGGCGCCACGCGTACAGCACGCGGATTGTGCCCCAATCGCAGGTTTCCGCGTAAGGCAATCTCGCGATAGTTGTCATCGATGACGTCGCAAGCGAACATGTCGTCGGTTCCACTGAAAACAACATAAAACTGACGCCCGTCTGCCGAAACGGCCACTTCCCAAGGGTTCGCCGTGACTCGGTTTCCCAAAAACGAGTCCATGGGGATCCGCTTGCGGCGGCGCCCTTCGCCTGGATCGGTGTCCACAACGGACACGTACGGAAAGATCGAACCTTCACCGTGCGACATCGTCGCCCGCGAACGCATGTGTGCGAAGTACGCTTTCGGTCGCCGCGGATGCGAGACGATTTGCCGCACGAGGTTATCCGTGCTCGCGCCATGCCACTCGTCACTGACCTTTCCCGTAGCGAGATCCACGGCTTTCACCACCGCAGTGTAGAACTCGGTAAGAAACGCCCGGCGTCCATCGGGTGCCAGGGCAATGCCGCGGATGAACTTGCCGACGCTAAATTGACGAGCGACCTCGCGTGTTTTGACGTCGATTTCGACGACTTGCCCCGGATAGTCCAGCGTGACGTACAGCCGGTCACCCCGTTCGTTGCTCACGATCCCATACGGTTCGTCAAATACTTCTGTCTGTCCCGTCGTTTTGCCGTTATCGGCGTCGACGTAGACGATCTTGTCTTCGCCATAGACGGCGACAGCGACTTCGTGCGTCGCTCCGATGAAACTCACGCCTTCGGGCTTGGCGCCCACGAGGACTTCGTTGCGTTTCGTGTGGGCGTCCAGATTGACGATTGTCACAGTACCGCTATCGCGGTTTGCGCAGGCGAGCAACGAGCCGTCGCTGGAAATGTCCATCAGACTATTGGACGGACCTGCCATCACGGACGAAACCGCGCAGTTCAGCACCGCCGCGCCAACGATCGCCAGAGTCGCATGCCACCGAAATGCAGCCACACGGGACAGCGTGTTCATCATTTCGATCCGTTCTCTTGAGAACCGGTGTATGGGTCAGTTTGTAGTCCCGCCTTTAGGCGGTCTTGAGACAAGTTACAGGCCGGAAGACCGCCTAAAGGCGGGACTACGAACGGCCTCAATATCCATTCATTTGTCATCTGTTGTGTGCCCCAAAAGCAGCTTCACCGTTCACGCGGCGATCTAGAAGGCCGCGCAGAAAAAACCCGCTTCCGTATTCCAGGAAGCGGGTCGGCGTGCGTGTCAATGTTCACGAGATCTCTCGGAGGTCATTCCAAGATCTTGCTCGTATCCGCCACCACCTGCTCGACGGCTGCTGCGGTCAAATCACCCTTGGCGAAGGCATGGTTTGCCTTGACCTCTTTCTTCACATACAGGTGCACAGTTACGTCGGCCTCCTTAGCGAGTTTGTATCTCGGTGGCCCAGCTATGCCATCGAAGATCGCCAGCGGAAGGTTCTTGATACCGTGCTTCTCGGCAAACTCCTGAATCTTCGTTTCATCTGCGTCCGGATCCTCGCTCAACAGAACGACGAAACCAGTCATCTTCTTCTCTTCGTTTTTGCCTGCCACGGCGTCGAGTTGCTTGACCAGACTGGCCAAGTCGTCGGTGAGTTCACGTGCAAACACGTTGGCCACCGGACGATTACCCAACTTTCAGATGAAGCAGAGCGATTTACCCTTACTCGGGCCGGTGCAGTCCTTGGCCTGGAATGGACTGGCTTTCTTGCCGACTTCCAGCCCGGACTTCAGATCTGCACCCGCCGCCATCGTGCCGACCGACATGGCCAGCAACGCGAGGGACGGAACGACAAGTCGCATCATGGATGACTCCTCCTCAAATAACGGTACGTCGTTGTGTCAGTTACGCTTGCGGACACACATATCCACGAAAGTTAATCTAACCACGTGACGAGCCGCATGCAACGCGCTAGGACAAAAAATGTCGTGCCTCGCAAAAAATCGTCCACAAGCCCGTGGTACACTGGCTGAAGCAATCCCCGTCACTCGGAGGAGACTCGATATGGACCGCTACATGAATCGCCGGAACCTGCTCAAGGGTACGTTCGCCACCTCGACCCTTACCGCGATTTCCAGTGGGTTGACGATGGCTGATGAAGCAAGCGGCATCCGGCCCGGGACCGCCGGCGTGAATGGTTGCCATTTGATGCCAGGGGCGGAATTCTACGTTGCCATCGACAACAAGGGCCTTTGGCCAAACTTGACCAAGCTGCCAAACGGCGAACTGGCCGCCGCAATATACAACCATCCCAGCCACGGCTACGGCAGCAATAGTGACGTCGAGTTGTGGGTGAGCGGCGACGGTGGTCGCAGTTGGGGCTTTCGGAGCCAGGTGACGGATCACCCAGACAATCCGAACGCGATCCGGATGAATCACGCAGTTGGCCTGAACGCTGATGGCGAACTCGTTGCCATCGTCAGCGGCTATCAGGAACGGCAGAAGCTACCGTTTCTTCCTCTGCAATGCTGCATATCGAAAGACCAGGGCGCCACCTGGGAGCGACGTATCCTGGATATCGACTACGTTCCTTTTGGCGACATCTTCGCCCTTCCTGATGGAAGGCTGATCTGCTCCATGTACGCCCGCATCGACGGGCAGCCGATTCGACGCAAGTGCGCGATCTTCTTCAGCGAGGACGAAGGCCGAACTTGGGGCAACGAAACCCGTGTCGCAGACACAAGTGAAACGCACATCATTCGCAGCCAGACCGGTGTATTACTCGCCGTCGGGCGGACAAGCTGCGTCGATTCGATGGACCGAGTCCTGCCTCACGGAAGCGGCCAGATGCTGTTCAAGTCCGAGGACGACGGGGAGACCTGGTCACCAGGGAAACCTCTTTCGCCGCAGGGGCAGGAGAACGCCCATCTATTGGAGCTGAAGGACGGTCGATTGCTCTGCTCCTTCACGAGTCGCATTCCCGGACTATTTGGCGTTGTGCTGCGAATGAGCGCGGACAAGGGCGAGAGCTGGTCGTACCCCGTCGTTCTCATTTCCATGCCGGCCCGAGATTGGCACAAGACGGATTGCGGCTACCCGTCCAGTATTCAGATCGACGACGGAACCATCGTGACAGCGTACTACTTCGGCCCCAAGAAACCGGAGTGGGCAGCGCACGGCCTGCCCTGGCACCAACGATATCACATGGGCGTCGCCCGCTGGAATCTGTCGTGCTGGCCGCCGGAGGGCTAACATGCATCGTCGCCGAGGCATGCATGCCAAGCCCGGGGCGGTTGCCCGCATCGTAGCTGTCTTTTTTGGGAGTCGTCTGCTACAATCCAGATGTAGCAGGCGCATTTCTCCAGAGACGGGACGATGAAGACCGAAATCACGGGAACGATCATTGCTGGCGTGCTGCAACTGGACCAGCGCATCGACTTGCCGGATAACAGTCGCGTGCGCGTGTCCGTCGAGTCGTTGGAGGAGTGGCGTGCCAGGTTCCAGGCGGGCCTGAAAGCGTGGAAACAGCTTTGCCGGGACCAACCGGTCAACTCCGGCGGACGCCGTTACACACGGGACGAACTGCATGAACGCCGTTGACACCAACGTGCTCGTCTATTTCGTCGATGAAAGCGAACCAGCGAAGCAGGCCAAAGCGACCGAGCTTCTGGAACGCCTCGGCGAGGAAGAGACCGAAACCACGCTCCTGTGGCAGGTCGCCGTCGAGTTTCTAAGTTGCCTGCGACGGTGGGAGAATGAGGGGCGCATTGACCGGGCAACGACGCTGGCACACTTGGAGCGTCTGGAAGCCACATTCGCATGCGTCCTGCCGTCCCGCTCGCTCCTCCGCACGTCGCTGGACCTGAGTTCTCGCTACAGCCTTTCGCATTGGGACAGCCTGCTTTTGGCGGCTTGTCTTGACGCTGGTGTGGACACTCTCTTTAGCGAGGACCTCGATGACGGCATGACGTACGATACCGTTACGGTTGTTGACCCGTTCGCATAAAGCGACTGGCCTTCGCCTTCGATTCGCCGTGATAGAGAGAATCGCCGTGACACGTCTTGCCTGTTTGGCATTGGTGATGTTGCTTTATGCGATACAGCCCGAGCGCGCGCGGCTCTCGGGTGGCGAACCTTCAGGCAACGCCCCTGTGGATCGACGCGCCGGCCTGGCGGACGCCGATCAGTCAGCAGCGCCGTGGGTGAAAGTCTGCGACAAGACCGCGTTCAGTCCGCGCGACACGTCGGAGGATCTGGTCTTCAACGATAGAATGTGGCTGAGCAATGGATACTACCATGGAAACGTCCTCTCGCGCGACCTGTGGTGTTCTGCGGACGGAGTTGATTGGACGCTGGTCAACGCCGAGACGCCCTATGATGGCTACAGCGAGATGGTCGCGTACGGCGGCAAGATGTGGGCCGTCAAAGGCAGCGTCTGGAATTCGACGGAGGGGGTGAACTGGCAGAAAGTGGCCGAACGCACTCCGTTCGGCTCGCGAGGCTACGGCGAGTTGGTCGTGCACGACGGAAAGATGTGGCAGTTGGGAAGCGGCCAGGACATCTGGCATTCAGCGGACGGCAAGGAATGGACCTGTGCCCTGAAGGCTGCTCCCTACGGGCCTCGGGCGGCGTCTGCGGTTGTGGTGTTCAATGACAAGCTGTGGCTGATGGGCGGTCGCGTTACTAATCGCAATCGTCCGCCGGAAAAAGGCTACGAGCAATACACAACCTTCAACGATGTATGGTCCTCAGCAGACGGCGTCAGTTGGGAACGTGTAATGGAGCACGCACCGTGGGCACCCCGGATGTGGTTCATTTCGAAAGTCTACGCAGATCGCATGTGGATTATCGGCGGCTATGACAATGTGAATCACAAGAACTTCGGCGACGTGTGGTATTCGGACGACGGCGTGCAATGGCATGAGTTCCAGTCGAAAACAACGTTCGAGCCACGACACGAACCCACATGTTACGTCTTCAAGAAGAGCCTCTGGGTAGTCGCCGGGAACACCTGGCCGGTGCGAAACGACGTCTGGAGACTGACGCTGCCCTGAGGGGCAATTGTGGGACGTATGCTGTCCACGTTTCAAACCAAGCGCCCGTGGGAGAGGGGTTGCCTTAGGGCCTGCGGAACGAAAGAATCGGTCGCCTAATGCTGCTCAGATTTGCCGATCCGTTTTCACTCTTTCAATATCCACCAAACAGG
>JACKQG010003454.1_pt1 | contig 19368 bp, 19 predicted proteins | sample 8237621 | NCBI WGS metagenome assembly JACKQG01 (sample SAMN15677084, study PRJNA649215) | marine metagenome | biome: marine; feature: Black Sea; material: saline water; isolation source: suspended particulate matter (SPM) from the Black Sea western gyre | collected 2013-06-09/2013-06-10 | depth... | reverse complement strand
TTCACTTGAATTTGAGAACCCTGAACCCTTTTTACAGAAAGAATTTTACACTACCCGAATTCCATAGGAATTTATACGACATACGGAGATACTGATAGTCTCTATTTAAATACTTTTAATGGAACTTCGGCAGCAGCTCCCATGGTAACCGGAACTATTGCATTGATGTTGAGCGCAAATCCATGTTTAGGTTTTAACGACATAAAGACTATTTTTAAAAACACAGCTGTAAAGATTGGGCCATATCCATATACTCATGCTGGTGGCCGTTCCTGGCAAACAGGATATGGCCGCATAGATGCTGCCGCTGCTGTACAATCGGCTATGGACCAGTCGTCTTTTACTGTAACAATCAACGGAAATACTTTATTACAACGTGGTGAATCAGATACATATTCAGCTATTTAAACTGGCGAAAGCGGTGCATCAAGTACATACCAATGGTATAGAAGAGAAAACGGGAGTAGTACATGGTCCCCTTATGGCACAGCCTCAACCCAAGTATTTACAATGATAAATGATTTATTTGATATAAAAGTTGTAGTTGAAAATTGCAATAATACCGAGGAAAAAATAAAAACTATATACTTAGCTGGTGGTGGAGCAAAAATGTTAATGTTACCTGAATCATATGCATTGCAACAAAACCATCCAAACCCGTTCAACCCAACTACAACAATTAAATATGAGTTACCGGAATCCAGCTCAATTTCTCTTGTGATCTATGACCTTAGAGGAAGTGAAATATTCAACTGGTCAAATAATAGAGAAAATGCAGGCTACAAACGGATTACCTGGAATGGAAAAGATCAAAACGGGTATTCCATACCTGCAGGAGTTTACATTTACAAACTCACAGCAAAGTCGCATGAGAGTGATCAGGTTTTCACTCAAAGTCGTAAGATGGTGTTGATGAAATAATAAATAGCAGATGAATGTTGTAATTAAAAGGGCATTTCGAAATGGATCCCCTTTTAATTTTTAAACAGATGCATACCGCTACAACCGACGAAGAACAGGCCGGTGGAATTACCTTCTGGAAAATGACCGATTAATTATCTTTATATGTAACTATTAATTTATTCCCTTTTAATGGCTCGGTGGTTTTAGAACCATCGGGCCATTGTATATTAAGATAGTCCGCTTCACTTTTTAGCCCCAAAATTTGCACCGGCGAATTCTGAGACCAGTATCCTGAGCCGGATTGAATTTCCCGCATGGGCCCCAGCGTGCCATCCGTATATCCAATTTGGATTTTGGAGCCAAAAGACCAGGGGTTGGTTTTCGGCCCGCGAAGCCTGACGCGCAATCCCGGTTTCGAATTGATATTCTGATACAGTTTTGTTTGAGCCCCATTCTGGGTAACCAGCAAATCAATTCTTCCATCCATATTAAAATCGGCAAATGCAGCGCCCCGCTGTTCCCCATAAACTTTAATGCCGCTTAAGTGTCCCGGGAGAGATCTGAAATTCCCCGTTCCATCACCCAGGATGACTAATCCTCGTCCTGAGTCATTTCTGTCTGTTTCTTTTTGCACAGCGAAAAAGTTTTGGCTCAGGAAAATATCTTCATGTCCGTCCCCATTCATATCAGCCACGCCGGCGTGCATGGCGGTGGTGATTTGTGCTTCAAAAGGAAGCACAACAGGATTAAATCCATTCCCATTATTTATAAAGACGATACTTTCCAGTGTGTTCGCTTCCAGATAAGGAGCGATGTATAATGAAGCACCAAATATTTCTCCAAGACTGGATTTGGCATAATTTAGATAAGTTTGTTTTTCATCCCGGACAAATGGCATGGCATTCGAAATACATGAAAACCCACGCTCTGGGACCAGATCCTGAAAATCATCATCATAATGGGCTTCCACAATATCCAGGATATTATTATGGTCAAAATCGTCGAAATAAACCTTCCGGGGGTGGTCAGGTGAAAAATGGTATTTTGTATTTACACCCCAGTTGGTTGCCACAATATCTAAAAGTCCATCCTCGTTAAAATCTCCCGTGGCCACACCATTCCACCAACCGGTAAAATTGGATAAACCCGTGGAGGATGTTATATTTTTGAAGCGTCCATCATTATTTTGAAGTATTGTTATGGGCCCCCACTCCAAAGCCAAGATGAGATCTGGATCCCCATCGTTATCTATATCGCTGAAAACAGAACCGGAAACGAGGCCAATATCTGTAAATACAATTGAATTATTCTCATCTGGCTTGTGTTGCCCACCATGATTAATATATAAAATGGAGGTAGCAGGTTTTGGATATTGGTTTGGAATAACGCGGCCACCGACAAACAGATCTAAATCTCCATCGCCATCTACATCAGCCTGAGACATAGGTCCAGCCATATGGTTTAAGCTGTTAAATTCGTTTTGATCTTTTTTTGAATAGGTAGCAAGAACACTCATATCGTCAGAAGCTGATTCAAAATTCGACGTTGAAACCACAATTCCTTGATTTCCATATAGGTCCACGTGGCTCAGAATAGATGTTGCATCTTGATCTAAATTTTTAACCACAGAAAAAGGAGTAAACGAATGTCCATCTATATTTTCAAAATGATCAATTGAGCCCCCCCTTCCACCTGAAATAAAAATATCTTCATCTCCATCCTGATCTGCATCCACCCACATAACACCGGGGCCAAGCTGGCTGAATCGGTTTGGGAGCAGACTTTGTTTAGAGAAATCATCAAAGGGGTCTTCATGGTGGGTATGATCTAAGAGATGGGTCACATCCTGAAATATAGGTTCAATATTTTTATTAACAGTCTCAGGTTGGGATCCATTTAGTTGTCGTATTGTATAAAGGTAATTGGATTTTAGTGAGTCTAAGGTTGTGACTGTCCCGTCCCGCCACCGGATTTCAGCTGACATGTATTGATCGCCGGAAGCAAACACCTGAAGAGGATCCCCGCCAGAAAGATATCGTCCACCGGCAATGACTTCCCGAGATTGAATTTCCGGACCGCCTTTTACAATAATTTTTGCACCGATCGCCTGTGTGTTTTTTTTATCACCCACCAATCGAATGGCCAACCGGGGATGATTGGAATTATTTTGGTAGAGGGCAAGGGGTTGATTTAAACGATTTATCACAATATCTAAATCCCCATCATTATCTAAATCAGCAGAAGCCATTCCGTGAGAAATATCCTTTTCGGTACCCAACCCCCATCCATCAGAAACAGTTTCAAATTTGAGGTTTCCCTTATTCCGAAAAGCGATATTGTTCAATTCTAAGGTGGGATATTCAAAAAGCATTCGTTTGTATTCATCAAAGGAAGTCACGGTCGGCAATGCTTCTTTTTGCTTTTCATTTGAATCAGAATCCTGGACATCATACATATGGCCAGTGGTTACGAGGATATCTTCAAACCCATCTAAATCCACGTCCATAAACATACTGGCCCAAGACCACTCGGAAGCCTGGGTATGGCTGAATTGAGAAATTTCGCTAAAGGTATGATCCCCGCGATTCAAAAATAGTGTATTATGCATATACTGGGGACGGTCACCTATTTCACCGATAGAAAGGGGTGTTGGTGCCATGGTCCCCATTTGGGTTTTCTTTAAAATATGGGATTGGCTCATCATGTCTGTCACGAAAAAATCCTGATTTCCATCATTATTTAAATCTGAGAAATCCACCGCCATTGAAGAATTACTCGTATGACGAATAGCCAGTTTATTCATGGCATGAAATGTGCCATCACCATTATTGATCCACACCCGATCCGGGCTTTCAAAATCATTGCAAATATATATATCAGGATGGGAATCATTGTTGAGGTCTCGAAACTGGGCCATGAGCCCCCAATCCCTTAAATGATTTTGAATTGGCTGTCCGTCTTCATCGGTGAAGTCACCTTGGGTTATATCAACAAATTGGAATTCCCCTTTCCCATTGTTCAGATAAAACTGATCCACTTCGGCCATTTCGAATCGTAAAAGAATATTATCCCGAACTTCCGTTTTGTAGTGCTGATTAAATGGGGGCATCACAATCCAGCGATTGTTGGTGATTTCCATCAAGGTGTTTTCAAAACTTATGACTGGAGGCGGAAGGGAATCGCGCATGGCCAATCGTTTATAATTTGTAATGTATAAATCCAGATCACCATCGTTATCCACGTCGGCCAAAGCAGAGGATGTACTGCCGGGATTATTCAGTTGAGAAGGCAATATTGATTCTGTAAATATGCCATCACCATTATTAATAAATAGACTATTTGGACCGCCCAATGCTGTTACAATTAAGTCCAAATCGCGATCTCCATCTACGTCAGCGAAAACAGAACCGGTTGAATAACGATTTTCACATGCAACACCGGCAGAAATGGTACCATCTTCAAATGTCCAATTCCCCTTGTTGATATATAAAACATTTGATTCCCGAATTCTGGCCATATAAATATCAATCCAGCCATCCCCATTTATATCCCCAAGTGCCACACCGGAACCATGCATCAAATGCTGGTTTTCTAAAATTTCTTTTTCACCAATTTGATTGGAAGCCGTAATACCTGTTTGGGATGGTTTCATTTCGGTAAATCCAGATTGTCCACTGCCCATTGGCGCGATCAATTTTTCAGATTTATAAACCTCACCCCTTTTCCATTCCGGGTCAGTTTGTGTGCACCCCATAAAGAAAATGATGAGTATGAAAGAAGAAATAATGTTTTTCATAGCAGTATGTAAGTTACTGCATTATGAGGGATGGTTTCTTCAGGAATCGGCGTTGTGGGCGCCCGTCATTTCCAAAACTATACCTGTGCTTTCTTTGAATGAATGATGTTGCACAATGGTTGCTTTAAAATAATAATAAAGAGTCAAAATATATAAAATATGAAACCACAATTCGGAAACTTTTCCGATATAAAAAGCACCATCAATAATCACCATAGCCATAAATAAAATTGTCACCATCATGGTGGGAGGATAAAGTTTTCTTTTAATTGCAAACATTTGCTTATAAAGTTCTTTACCCAAGGCGGGGTGGGACTCAAGATATTCCCGTATATTTACACCCGTTCCCACAAAAAAGAACATGACTAATGTTTGTCCAGCAATAAATACGATGCTGACTAACAAATCTAACGTAATATGATTTTGTGCCCAAAAGTCAAAATAATGGTTTAAGCCTATCATGAATAAACCGACTCCGGAAAGAGCCACCATTATATAAGAAAGAATCATAAAGAACCACATAAGCTACCTATACATTAAAATGAAAGTAAATGCAGTCACCATCCTGCACAATATATTCTTTGCCTTGCAGTTGAGCAAGGCCAGCATCTTTTACATTTTTCTCAGAACCCAATCGAATCAGGTCATCGTATTTGATTACCTCTGCTTTAATAAAGCCTCTTTGAAAATCTGTATGAATTTCGCCGGCCGCTTCCGGAGCAGTGGCCCCTTGTTTGATGGTCCAGGCCCGAACTTCTATGGGGCCGCCTGTAAAATATGTTTCTAATTCAAGGAGACGAAACCCAGCATGAATGAGTTTATTCAGTCCAGGCTCGGGGAGGTTGAATTCATCCAGAAACATGGCTTTACCTTCATCATCCAGGACAGCAATTTCCTGTTCTATTTTTCCACATAAACGAATTGCCAGGTTATTTTCTTTTTTTGCGAAATCAAAAAGGGCCTGAACATGGGGATTCCTTTTATCATGAGTAATTTCATCTTCATCCACATTAGCCACATAAAGAATCGGTTTTCTGGTTAATAAGAAAAGGCGTCTGATGGCAGGCAGATCATCCTCTTCCGCTTCAAAGGTTCGTGCCATATTCCCTGAATTACAATGAGCCTGCAGCCGAAGAATTACATCCAATTCTTTCTGGGCACTTTTTTCTTTTTTAGCCAGTTTGGTTAAGCGATATACACTTTTTTCAAGCGTTTCCATATCCGCTAATAGCAATTCTGTTTCAATTAATTCTGCATCCCGAACAGGGTCCACATTGCCTTCCACATGGGTGACATTATCATCTTCGAAACAGCGAATTACATGGATGATAACAGCCACTTGACGAATTTGCCCTAAAAATTGATTTCCCAGCCCCTCTCCTTTACTCGCACCCCGAACGAGCCCGGCAATATCCGTGAATTCAATCGTGGCAGGGGTTACTTTTTCAGGTTTGAATATTTTAGTGAGTTTTTCCAGGCGATCATCGGGAAGCGGCACAATTCCTGTGTGAGGTTCAATTGTACAAAAAGGGTAATTCTCCGCAGGAACGGAAGATGCTGTAAGGGCATTAAAAATGGTTGATTTCCCTACATTGGGCAATCCAACAATACCACACCGGAGTGCCATATAATATCCTGATAAATCTTGAGTTTAATTAAAATAAATTTGTTTAAAAAGAATCCAATGCCGGGTCGCCACCAAAATCATAGGTGAGGTTATCAAACAGCCCAACTTGTAGATTTTTTGCAAAATAAATTATGCGATCTAAACCGGTGCTTAATTCACCATCTGCCCAGACCATAGATTTTCCACTGCGACTCAGAAGTTTTTTAATATCAATCTTATAGGTGACTTTCTCATGATAGGGGCGTACTTGTCCTTTAAATTTTAAATCACTCACACCCAGCGCACGGCCACGCCCTTTTCCGCCAATCCAAGTTAAAAAGAACCCCACCAATTGCCACATGCCATCCAAACCGAGGCAGCCCGGCATCACTGGGTCACCTTTAAAATGGCAATCAAAAAACCATAAATCATCTGTTACGTCTAATTCGGCAACAATTTCACCATTTCCATATTTACCGCCCTTATCTGAAATATGAAGAATTCGGTCCATCATCAGCATGGGCGGTGTGGGAAGTTTCCCTTTTTCTTTACCGAATAATTTACCAAGTCCGCTTTCAATCAAATCTTTTTTAGAATAACTGTTTTTTTGGGTCATTTATATCTCCTATACAAGCAATAAATTTACCCAGAATTTTGGAAAAATCAGGATTAAGTTTTCTATCTCATTTTTTTCATGAATCTATTTGTCTAAATTCACTCTTTAATTATGGAGACTTATGATGACTGAATGGGTGTTAATACTGGGTGGTTCTACCGGCCACGGTGCAGCCACTGCAAAACGATTAGCCAAAGATGGATATGGCATTATTGCTTTTCATTTTGATCGTGGTGAAGCAAAAAAGATTGCCGAAGAAACAATTGCTGAGGTCAATGAAACGACAAATGGCCGCTGCCATTATTTCAACACTAACGCCGCCTCTGTAGAAACAATGGAGGCATATATTCCGCAAATTAAAGAGATCACCGGAGGGCAACAGGTAAAGCTGCTTCTTCATTCCATCGCTTTTGGAACTACAACCAATTTTTTTGGTGAAAAACCGGTCACCCAAAAACAGATGGATATGACTGTTCATGTTATGGGGAATTCACTTCTTTATTGGACACAAAAATTGTTTGTGGCTGATTTATTAGGAAAGGGATCTCGGGTGATGGGCCTTACCAGTGAAGGAAACTATTTAGCCATGGAAGGGTATGGCCCTGTGAGTGTGGCTAAGTTAGCCATGGAATCAATCATTCGCCAGATTGGTTGGGAGTTGGGTCAGTATGGTATAACTGCGAATTCCGTTCAAGCGGGTGTAACACCCACACGCGCTTTGACTAAAATCACCGACCGATGGGAAGAATGGGTGGAGAGCACTAAAAAACGGAATCCAATGAAACGGACTACCACACCGGAAGATATCGCCGGAACCATTTCTATGCTGTTAAAGCCGGAAGCTGATTTTATCAATTGTTCCATCATTTATTGTGATGGAGGAGAGCATCGCTCCGGTACTATTTAGATTGGTTATTTAAAACCGAAATGACTATGAGCCGGATTCTTCGAGTTCGGCTCTTTGTTTTATGAGGGTGACCAATTCATAATGTTCTTTGGTCGGCTGCATTTGAAAACAGGTTTCCGCTTCCTGCAGGGCATAATTCCACCACCCTTTTTTAGTATACATCAACGATAGATTATAATGTGCTTTACTCAGCGCTTGAAAATCTTCTCTTTTTAATTCCTTATATGAATCAGGATAAAGACGGGTAACCTCCCTGAATTCCAGGATAGCTTCTTCAACCAATCCCTTTTGGGCATACCATTTTCCCAGTTTTAAATGGCGTTGGGGATCTTCTTTGCACCCACTTACTATAAAAGCAATGGATAGGATTAGGACGGATTTTGTTAGACTAAACTTCATATAGTATCCGTAAAATTGCGGTGGGTTCCCTCAGAATTCCAAGGGAAACATTTATCAATTTACAGGTAGTTTTGATTCATGGTGAGGTTCCCGAACCAGGAAAATAATTGTAAATAATCCAGCCAGCATTAAAGCGCCTAAAATACGAAATAAGATTACAAAACCAACCGATTCACTTAGAATACCACCGGCAATAATTGCCATAAGTATAAAAGGGCTCAAAATTGTATCGATTAAAGCCATGATCATTTTATTATCTCCCTTTTCGCCAGCAAAATCAAAAACGATGGACATTGCCGCGGGGAAAAAGGCACCCTGTGCCATTCCCAAAAAGACAAATATTCCATAGACCCAAACCATGGATTGAACTGAAAGCGCCGTGGCGATGGCTAACACATGGCTTGCAAAACAAAATGACATGGCAGCCTTATGTCCGATTTTATCTCCAATGCGTCCGGCGACAATACTTCCAAAGCCAAAAGCAACCAAGCGCGCAGCGGTTAGAAATCCCGCCTCACTTACATCGAAATGAAATATATCTCTGGAATAAACGGCATAGAGTCCAATGGCAGGAAATTGTGCTGTAAGAAATATTCGGCTATAAATATATCTTCGAAAATTTCTGTTTGTTTTAAGGATGGTCTTTGTTTCATGTATAAAATCTTGAATGGTTCGTTGTTTTTGAGTTTGGTCAATTTCTTTCACTCGAAATCCAAAATATGTAAGGATGCCTATTGATAAAGCCACAAACAGTACAAGAAACCCCCACCCAAAATTGGATGGGAATGGAATGGAACTGGCCAGGAGTTGTTTTACCATTATACCGCCGATGAATCCGCCAACGCTATTTCCAATAAAAGAAATCCCCAAAAATGTGCCCCGGTTATTTCGCTTGGTCACATGTTTTAAAAAATTGGACCAAATTGGAATAATGAGCCCAATAGCCAATGAATAAAAAATGAAACAGATATAATAAAAAATCCATGCTTTTGGGCCTGTGGGGGCAAAAAATGCGAAAACAAATCCAGCCAAAAATATGGGTGGCAATACCGTAAGATGTACTTTAACGGTGGCCATTTTTATATTGCGAATATTTCGCGCCATTAGAGCAGATATTAATTGGGGTGCCGCCATCAAAATTGCAAAGACGCCTGCGATGGAGCCCACAATACTTAGAGGTGCACCAAGCAAGGTTAAAAATAAGGGCAGAATTGTGGACACATCATTGAAAGCAAATCCAATTCCCCAACAAAATTCATGAACAATATTTAAGCCAAGATTATGGCGATGGTCACTAAGACTGAGCCTGGCCATTATTTGTTTCTCTCGTTAATAGAATAATGGACCCCAAAAGTAAAATAGCCCCCAACCATTGGGGTAGTGACAAAATATTCCCGCGAATAAACCAATCCAACCCTACGGCGGAGAGGGGCCAGAATAATTCATAAAGCGTTACATGGGTGGCGGGCAATTGGTTTAACCCGTAATAGTAAAAAAACAATGCCAATGAACCAGTACTCAAAACGATTAAAACAATATACCCCCAATGAGATAAAGTCATAGTATTGACGGCATCATATTGTCCAGTTGAGAGCAGGACAAATGCGGTGACCGATGCGGTAATGGCTAACCTTAAAGAAGCAACGGTTGTGAAAGACAAGCGGTTGAGTGCATGTTTCCCCAACACGGTGGAGCTTCCCCAACTGAATGCTGCAAGGAGGGCAAGTAGTGCCGCTATGATTGTTTTATCATCCCAATCATTGATGGAACTGGACCCAAAGGTAACCAAATATCCACCTGCAATTGCAGCGAAGGCTAAAATGATAAATCGTTTGGTTATTTTTTCTTTCAGGATGACACCGGCCAGGGCAATGGCAAAAATGGGCTGAAGTTTTTGAAGTAAAACCACCACAGAAAGATCAATATAATTTACATAGCTTAGTGCTTTCGTATAGAAAAAAGTGCCGAGAACGCCACCGAAAATACTGATCCATAAAACGGATATCCATCCACGTTGGCCGAGAGAAGAAACTTCCTTCCATCCCTTGATGAGTAATGGTAAAAATAATATTGCGCCAATGATGTGTTCTAACGAAACAATCAAAAAGGAAGGAAGGGCAAACAAGTTTTGGCGGATAAATCCATCAAAGCTCCAGAGGAATGCAGCAAAAATGACAGCAAGGGCAGGAAGGTACTTTTTCATTAGACAAAGTTACAAACTATATGGAGATGGAAAAAAACCGTTAAAATGGTTTTCCGGTGTGTCAAGCTTCCCCCGCCTGAACGATTCAGTCGGGCAGGGTGCTTGAGGATTGCAACAATGAGGTAACGAATTGTGGCACCACACTATTGTTTAGAAAAATATTCAGCAACCGGAGATGGTTGTCGGACTGTTTACTTATAGTTTAAGAATCTTCCCCAAGAATAAAATTGTGCCCGCATGGTTTTCCCGAATGGCAAAGACAAAAGGATGGTCAATTACAATACGGGGTGATCCAGATGTTATGCCGATACCAACACTTGTAACAGCCGCAGCTTCCGTCCCCTCTTCATCTACTTTAATATAAGTTTTATGCTTCACTTCACTGATGTAAAGGTTGCCAGATATATCAAGGGGCATAATTCGAGAAAAATCTGCATTTTCCCCGTCAAAGGCAATCGCCATGCCTAAATCAGATAAAATTTCATTCAGCTTTTTTTCATATTCCAATTCAAAGCGAGGCATGGTTAAATCAAAACTGGCAGGGGCCAGTTGATCAATCCAATTGGATAACTTTTGTGGAGATAAATCAGATACAAATTGATCAATATCTCCACTGGGAAGAAAAATGGTCATGGTGAATAATGAATCACCATAGGGCAGATCCACAATTGTAGTTTCATCATTCCACCCCATGGGTGCTGACAATTTTTGGGTCATCATGGGGAGTGTTGATTCAGAGTCGTCATCATTAAAAAAAGTCCCATTTTTTGTATCTTTCAAATCAAATTGAAACCGCCAATCGCCTTTAAAATAAATAGCATTAATCAGATACATAACCATATCGGCAGGAATTTCAGCAATTATTTTTTGTATTAATTCATTGGTGTTTTCACTGACCCAATCATTGATCCTATCCACCGCTTTCGGATCGCTAAAATCCAGCGCCGCAACTTCCGCATCGAAATAGGTTTTATTTGTTTGGATGAATCCCTCATAGACCGGAAGGCCCTCTTTATACCAAATAGAATTGGCAATTTTAAATGCCACCTTTGGATCCATATTAATCAGCAGCTCTATGAGGCTTTGGTAAGATTCATTGATTTCTGTTTCGGAAAGACCCGCCAGCTCCAAAGTGCTTTTCATAGCTTCGTAGGTAGAATCAGCGGCGCCATTTAATGTCATACCCAAGGCCATTGAAATAGATAAGGGAGAAATAAATAAATTGCTGTCCGGGTCCCCTTGGCTTAATGCTTTGAATACATTCAGCCCAAAGGCATTATCGGAGGAAACGAGTGATTTTTCTGCGGCGGTCAAATCACGGGGCGGGGGTCGGTTTTCTTCTTTGGGGTCGTCGCAGGCAATAAGTACCAAGAACGAAATGAGCGTTAGTTTAAATATAGAATTATTCATTTTAATTTTCCCAGCTTTGAATTCTGTAATATTATATGGGTTAAGAAGATTTTCACAACAATGAGCGCCTTAGCGGGAAATATTCGGTATTGGATCACCCGAACTTCCCATAAATTTGGTTTCCCCTTTTTCATTTACCTGAAATGTCCATAAATGATGATTTATACATCCGGAAGGACAATCGCCCCACCCCAATTTAAATTTATATTCGATATATTTAGTATGAATCTGACCTGAAATTCCATTGCTTTCACCGATTCCACCATTTGGTTCGGCATAAGTTACACCTTGGACAAGTTTAAATTTTGACCCAAGTGCAATTACATTTAATGCGATATCCGAATATAATAAAGCCGCTCCCCCGGAAGTAAATGAAATAAAATCAATCAGTTTTAAATTATACTTGTTGATGATTTCGTCAGCTCGGGAATAACCAGTCAAAGTTTTTCCATTACTCCAGGCATCCCATAGTGGCCCCCTATTTCCAATACCAATCATTATTTCGTGATTAAATCTTGATGACCAGTTATGAATTTGATACATTTCTATGACAGAATCTCTTGCACTCATTGAATTAGTATTATAAAGGTGAAGCAAACCATTATAGTACAACTCAATTAATTCAGGCGGAATTTCAACAAGTGAATATTTAGAACCGGGATCTTCGTGAACATCTCGCAGAGCTAAATGAGTTGCGTCTTCTCTATATATCATTTTTAATGTATCCGGTATATATGTGTCAGTTGCGATCTGCATCTCCAAGCCCTTGGTCCAGTCGTGTGGACCGGGATTGTTTTCTTCACAACCGAATTGAAGTAAAAATAAAATTCCTAAACAAAGAGTTATTATTCTTTTCATTTTAATTTCCCTTAAATAAAACACCTTTATAGGAGTCTTCCATTTATCAAATTGACAAAAACAACTTCACCGCCATCTTTCAACTCATCGTAGATAAAAATATTATCATGGCGAATGGCTCCGTCTTTTTTCAAATAGTTTTGAAATTGGATAAATAAATTTCCTTCCAAGACCAGCCCTTTTTCCGGAATAGCAGAAAGCACAATTCCTAATGTATCTTCAGGCCAGGGTCGAACAGGAATTCGTTTGGAAGGGAAATAATAATTTCCAATATTTTCCTCAAACGAAAGCCCCGCCCCGCTAAATGAAATTTGGTACAAATAGTCCTTTTCCCAATAGTATCCCCGATGAAGATCCCCACGATATATTTTAACAAAATAATTATATATGGCTTTGGAGTCACCCGAGTCCGTGAAATAAACTTTTTTCTGGAAATTTTCATTTAAAGGGTTATGATCTGAAAAGAGCCATTTATTAATGTTAAATCGTTGAGTGATTTTTAGAGTACCCGCATCTGGATTTACGAAGATTAAAGAATATGTTTTGTATAATTTCTGTAGCAGTTCCTTCAATTCATCTGGGAGATTTACGTACCCTTCAATATAAACAGTTTTCATGTGACTACCAGTTTTATAGGAAAATTTATATGTGAATGCATCTATTAAAGAACTAGAAGAAAGGTATTCATCTTTTAATGTGAAAAATTTTGCATCTTTAAAAGAAGTTTTGACGCTATCCATTTGATCCATATTTAGTTGGTATCGGATAATATATCCGCCACCATAAGTTAATTTGGCAAAAGCAGTTTCATTAATCTCCAATTTATCAGATATCCCTGTAAATCCACCTGAAACAGTAAACTCAATAAATGCAGCCGCTGAATAATCTATAGGCTCTGGGTCGTCGCACCCCAAAAGAAATAAAATCGTAAAAAGAGATAAGACTTTAGTATTCATTATTCACAATTATCGTTTAACCAAAGTGAAGGAAATCCTGTTCATGCCATTATCTAAACAGCCATTATCACTATAGTCCAGCTTTCGGGCCAGCCCCACATAAAGATTCCAATCTTTGAATTGGGCTGATTCATTTTGGCCCAGCACAACAGAATCATTTCCATCCATGAACTTTAAAGTGATATTGGTGTGTTTTACGCCGCACATATCCGTTTTGTTTTGTTTTTTTAGTGTTTTGTTAAGTGCCACGGAAATATTTGTACTATCAATAATTGAAATGCGGTTTCCTAATTCAACATCAGTTATTCCTTCAAAAATGAGGTCACCGTTTTTTTGAATAATTAAACCGTAAGAAGATGGCCAGCCATGCATAATCTGGCGAGAGATTTTATAGGTTTCCCCCTTTATCAAGGGGATGGCTTTCTTAATTTCGGATATAATAAACGATACTGTATCATTATTCCCCAGATCAAGAAAATCAAAATTATTATTTTCACTTTTTAAAAGGAATCCATTAAATGTGTAGGGGATGTGAAGCCACAATCCTGTCTCTCTGGGGGTGGAAGAGCTATTTACAGTATAGGTAAAATGTTCACCCCCGCTAACATAATCCGGCCCGAATAAATCTCCGCACCCAAATATGAGAAACAACCAAATGGCCAAAGCAGGGAATAGTGTATTTTTTCTCATTTTACATTGATTGTTTCTGCTATGACTAATGGAAATGTTCGTAGACCAGATTCTACACCACCTCCAGTAATTGTGCTTAATTCACCTTTAATTTCTACTTCTTTAAATAAATATGATGAATCAGCTTTTCCTGATATATATATTCTGGAGTGTGGATAATCTGGCTCCCCGGAAAACCATTTATAATTTGTTAAAATAAAACTGGAAGGGTCACATTCTCCACCTAACCAGAGAAGAGAGTCTATATAGTATTCGGCTTTTCCGCTGATATGAACTTCATATTCTTCGGCATCTTTGTTGAAATCCTTATTGCAAGAACTATATAATATCATTAGTCCTGATATTAAAATTGCTGTTTTTGTCTTCATCTTCTTTTCGCCATTATTATTAATGCGAGCCCTAACGAATCGGCATAGTAATGGTTAATTGATGGGTCATTAAAAATATTTCGTTCAAGGTTAAATCTCCTCTGGGAGCCACCATGAAATCAGTATAACCATCACTTAAAAGAGCACCAGTATTCGGGCTGTTAAAGTTTATTGTGCCAGGTGCACCAGTCCCGAGAGTAAGGCTACCGTTATAATGTAAATTGAATTTTTTATAATGTTTAATAGCCCCCCAGGTAAACTTTTTTTCTACCCATGATTCATTTTGGGTTCGTTCTGAATTAAGGATAAAATCAAATTGTTCCAGAGTATAATTGACATTGTATAATGACACTCCAAAAGACGCCTCTGAATTCTTGCTGGTTTTTTCCCTGAAGCCAAGATTTAAACGATAATTTCCAAATTTAAATTTGTTATCAATCGTTTTGGATCCTTTAAAAAGGGTTTTGTCATTCCGCAGAAAAATGTTTTCCGCTGCTTCTGCCCAGGTATGACTTCTGGCCGGTTCATAAATAAAATCCAAGCCAAACGTGGCATCTTTGATATTTCGTGAAAACCCAAAACCAATATTTACAATATCCGTTTCTCCCGGGTCCCGGGGAATATTCATAATATCGTAGTTGGGAATTTTCGGGTGTTCTTTTCTATTATACGTAAAGATTAAACCAACGGCGTTATTTTTTTGGAAAGGTTTTTTATACTTAAAATGGAATCCTTTCGTAATGGTTTGGTCTTTATTGTCTTCAACCCTAAACCCTGAAGGCCTTCCCCATATCCAGTCATTATATGTAACCTTATGTTCCATTGAAACTTCATGAATCAGAAAAACAGTCTCAAGGGATTCGCCGCTTTTCAGTGTTTTGATTGTCCCAAGGCGAATTTCTTTTAAATATCCGGATTGATCCACACCCGTACTTCTTGGATACAAAAGATTCACACCCTGCATACCATCCAAACCGGCCCAGAGGACACTCAACCCCACATAATCACTTGGGCGGATTGATTTTCCCATAGAGGCAAAAGCAAATAAATTATTATGATCATTCAATGATGTATTTGAAACTGAATTATTTTGCCAACTGTTTGTGACGCCAAAATCTTCTATGCTCTGGATGGCAGTGGAAAAAGTGCCATGCCAGTTTTCACCAATATAGCGATACCCAAGGGGAATTGTGCTTGTTTGACCCTCATCAAAACCGGGCTTAGAAATAACGGGAGTGGTATAAATAAATGATTTTTTGATCTGGCTCTTTATGGCCGGATTTTGAAAAGGATTCCCCAAAGGATCATCTACAGCGATGGAGACAAAACCCATGCCGGCATTTTGAGAGGGAAATATGAGAAATTGTCCCCCCGTGACCACAGGAACCGTCTTCAATGCCAGAAACTGGGCCGAAATAAAAGTTGCGCTTAAAGAGAGTAAAAAACCGATTCGAATTACTGTTTGTTTCATAAAGACCTCCGAATGAAAGAATTGCGTAAAATTACTGCATTTATACCGTTGATTCATCCAAAATCTATCATTAGCGAATCGGTATTGTAATTGTTAATTGATGCGTTATCAAATATATTTCATCCAGCATTAGATCTCCACCGGGCGCAACCATAAAATCAGTAAAACCGGCAAAGGCTGTTTCCATGCCAAATGTGGTGATCCTATCGTCAATCCATTGGGTACTTGGCAAACCGGTCCCCAGGGAAATATTACCGTTATAATATAGATTGAATTTTTTATAATGTTTAATGATCCCCCAGGTAATCATTTTTTCGGTCCATGACTCATCCTGGTAACGGATTGTGTTGGTAATAAAGTCAATTTGCTTCAAGGTATAACTCACATTATAAAAGGACAGACCAAACAGCAATTCTGAATTATTGTTCGTTTTATTTCTCGCCCCAAAATTAACGAGATAATTATCAAACCTGAATTGATTATCGATCGTTTTTTCCCCTTGGTAAATTGGCGGGTCACTGCCCCTGTTGATATTCTGGTCTGCTTCTGCCCAGGTATGGCTCCAGGCCGGTTCATATATAAAATCTATTCCAATGGTTGCCTCCTCATGAATTTCTGCCAAGCCAAACCCAATGTTGACAATATCTGTTTCACCGGGATCCCTGGGAATATTCATAATATCGTAGTTGGGAATTTTCGGATGTTCTTTCCGGTTATAATTGAAAAGAAATCCCATTGTATAATTATTTTGGAGCGGTTTTTTCAATTTATAATGAAAACCATTTGTAATCGTGCGATCTTTATTAATTTCAACCCGGGTGATTGGCTGCCCCCACCAACGCCCGCCATTATAGTTCACATTATGTGTCATTGAAACTTCATGGCGCAGGAAAACGGTTTCAATGGTATCACCGTTTTTCAGGTTTTTCACTGTTCCGATACGAATTTCCCTTAAATAGCCGGATTGATCCACCTTAGAACTCCTGGGATATAAAAGGCTCACACCCTGCATACCGCCTAGGTCGGCCCATAGGGCGCTAATCCCCACAAAACCATCTGAAAGATATGATTTACCAAAAGATCCATAAACGAACACGTTGTTATGTGCGCCGGAAGATGTATTGGTAAACGAATTGTTTCGCGAATTATCTGAAACACCAAAATCTTTTATATGCTGAATGGCAGTGGAAAAAGTACCATACCAATTTTCACCTATATAGCGATACCCGAGCGGAATGGTGTTGGTTTGTCCATCATCCGTGCTGGGATTCGCAACCACTGGTGTCCCGTAAATAAATGATGTTTCATTTTCACCTTTTTTAGCAGGATTCCGAAACGGATCGGCCAGAGGATCATCCACAGCAATGGAGACAAAACCCATGCCGGAATTTTGTGAGGGGAAAATCAAAAATTGATTTCCCGTTGCGACCGGGACAGTCTTTAATGCAAGGTATTGTGCCGGGGTCAGACCCGTCATTAAAATGAAAACAGACATTATTTTTTGTATTTTATGTTTCATAATTTTAATTATCCTTTTTCCATTATTCAATTGTTTGTGCCTTGCGGATCAATTCAAGGAATTCCACATCGCGATCATCACTGCCGCTGACAGCACCCATCATAATTTCCTCAACCATATTCAGTGTTGTATTTACGTAGGGGCTGCCGCGTAAAATTTCTGCATATTCAGCTATACCAATCGTAAAGCGAAGCCGTTTAGAACCTTCGGAGAAAGTATTGGCGATTGCACTTGCTGAGATGTTCACATCCAAGGGAATGTCAGCATCTCCATTTGGTGCTTTATACCGCAGGTGTACGGTCCCCAAATTACCGGAGCCCAGGTCTGTCAGTTCAAGTTCGTACAAAGCGGTGACGCGGTGGCCGGCTCCGATTTCACCTGCATCTGTTGTATCATTTTCGAAATCCTGATCTGCAATATTTCGATTTTCATACCCGATCAGGCGATAGCGGATCACCGCTACAGGATTGAATTCAACCTGGATTTTCACATCCTTTGCAATCACCTCCATAACGGAAACCAACTCCTCTGTGAAAAGCCGTTCCGCTTCTTTTAGTGAATCAATGTAATAGTAATTCCCGTTTCCTCTGTCAGCCAGCCTTTCCATGAGGTAATCATTATAATTTCCCTGACCAAAGCCGAGGGTTGACAGAGTGATACCTTTCTCAACATAGGTAGATATCATGGTCAGGATTTCCTCATGACTGGTAGAGCCTACATTTGCATCGCCGTCAGAACAAACGATTACCCTGTTTACACCATCGTTGATGAAGCCGGATAGATTTACGGTATATGCATTATAAAGGCCAGAGGCCATGGCTGTGGTGCCGCCGGCGGTCAAATCTGCAATAATGCCTTTAATGCCTTCCGCATCATTTTGGGATAGGGTGGTGGGCATAAGGACTGTTCCCACACCCCCGGCGTAAGTGCAAATGGATATTTTATCTCCCGCCTGCATTTGGTCCACCAGGATATAGAGGCTTTTTTTAACCAAATCTAAACGCGAGGTCATGGAGCCTGAGATATCTACCAAAAAGGTCAGATTCCAGGCTTTCCGTTCACTATCGGTCAAATCACGGCCCTGAAGTCCAATACGCAATATATGCAGACTGTCCCCTCGAAAGGGAGAGGGCGCCCCATCCACCGAAACAGAAAAAGGGGTTGTTATTGGCTGGGGATAATCTTGTTTAAAATAATTGATATATTCTTCAATCCGAACAGATTCTTTGGGAGGCAAGTGTCCTTCATTAATTTTTTTTCGACCAAAGGTATATGATCCTGCATCTACATCAACGCCGAAGGTGGATAAATTATCATCGACGGTAAACACAAAAGGGTTAAATGTAAGACTGTCAAACTTCTCCGTACCGGGGTAATAATCACTTCCGCTACGATCGTAAAGAGATTTTTCACCCCCATAACTGTCTGCGGAGTAATTATCAATTTTAATATCATCGCAATTGCCAAATATGAATATAGCAGCTAAAAGAAACAGTGTAGGGTTTTTTGTAAATAATGAGGTGAGTTGATTCATAACGGATTCCTTTTATTTTTTTATGCGTTTGCATTTATTTATTGAATTAAAATAGTATCCATATTATTTATGGCAAAAACCATGCCAATAGCCTGTATAAACCGTAATTAATTTTGGTTCATCGGTCATCCC
>JACKQG010003452.1_pt1 | contig 19369 bp, 16 predicted proteins | sample 8237621 | NCBI WGS metagenome assembly JACKQG01 (sample SAMN15677084, study PRJNA649215) | marine metagenome | biome: marine; feature: Black Sea; material: saline water; isolation source: suspended particulate matter (SPM) from the Black Sea western gyre | collected 2013-06-09/2013-06-10 | depth... | reverse complement strand
GGCATGGAAAACGAAGCCCGCGATGTGGCCATGTATTTGATTCGGTCCCTGCGTTCTGAGCCTCTGATGAAGGTGGGTGCCGGTTTTGGGCTGAATCGGTACAGCTCGGTCAGTAGTGCGGTTCTGCGCGTAAAGAGCAGATTGCAGAAGGATAAACAGTTTAGAAACCGCCTTGAATATATTGAAGGGAATATTCTCAAAGGTCAATCGTAGACTTGACCCCAAACCCGCCCCGGAGACCAGATAAAACAGCAGATGACCGTGATGTTTGCCGATGTTCGGGGCTGGACAGCCCTCTCTGAAAGCATGTCGCCTCAGGACAACTTCAATTTTATCAATGGGTACCTGCGGCGTGTGAGCCCCATGATTAAAGAGCATAATGGATTTATTGACCAATATTACGGGGACGGTGTGATGGCCCTTTTTCCCGGCGTGCCTGATGATGCGGTGATGGCGGCTATCGCCATGCACAGGGTTGTCGATGAATACAATAAAGAACGGGAAACATATGGGCTTCTGCCCATGGGCATCGGCGTGGGTCTCCATTTAGGTGACTTGATGCTCGGTATTATCGGCAGCGAAGACCGTATGCAGGGTGCGGTAGTGGCTGATGCGGTCAATTTGGCGGCACGGCTTGAAGGACTGACCCGGATCTATGGCTCCTCGGTTACCCTTAGCGAGCTGACCTTTTCCCATCTTAGAGATCCTCACAAGTATATGCACCGCTTTGTAGATAAGCTGCGCGTCAAAGGCAAAAATCAACCCGTCTCAGTGTATGAGGTATACGATGGGGACCCCCGACCGGTCGCTGTACTGAAAGAGCAGACCAAGGCGGACTTTGAAGAGGGCCTCCGGCTTTACTATGACAGGAAGTTCTCTGAATCCAGCGTCAAGTTCAACCAGGTGCTGCAAAACAATCCGAAGGATAAGGCCGCCCGCATCTATCTCGAACGTTGCGCTCACTATATGGTGAGAGGTGTTCCCGAGGATTGGACCGGCGTAGAAACTTTAGCCAAAAAGTAGTCCATGCTTACCGGATCTTGTTCTAAAACCCAGCCAAAGATATTTGAAAGTGTGGATCAGTCGAGTTTGAGATCCTTTTCGAGGGCCATGATTCTTCTCTCGATCTCGTCCCGCTCCTTCTGATCGGTGCTAACTTCTTTCAGCTTCAGCTTGAGGCCGAGCAGCTCCATCGATTTCCTGTGCTCCTGGCAGTTGACCTTCACGGCTAATTGTCCTCTCACCCTTCCTAATCCATAGCCAGAAAGGTGTTGGGATCAAGCCTGATACTGTCCTCCGGGATCGGGTGCCTGTCGTGGTCTTTCAGAAGCCTCAGGAAGACGCCCGAACGCTCAGGCTCCAACTGTATAACAATATTAAACAGATCATCCACTTCATGGCACGGATAAGGAATGCCCCTTTCATTGACTTCCGTAATGTGACGATGAGAAAGGGCTGAGAGCCATATCTCTGACCCGAACTCCCCGGCGATCCCTTTAAGTCCTTCAAATATGCTTCTTCCGGACCTTTCAAAGTCAAGGCCGTCTATGATGATGGTGTCAGGCCTGAAGTCAAGACGTTCCGTAAGGTTCTTGAGGTTGGCCTCAAGCCGTTCCAGCTCAAAGCTCCGGTTGAGGTAGGCAAGGATCATTCTGTTTCTCTCCATGAGAACTCGATATTCATAGTCATCGCCGATGTTGAGGGCCTTCAACAGATCGTAGTAGATCACATTATAATAGGAGGTGACCTTCTCAGGACCCTCTTCAAGAGAAACATGCACCAGTTTTTTCTGGCGAAAAATCTTATCAAAGGCGATATGAATCAGGCATGCGGTCTTGCCGACGCCGGCCCTGGCGACAAGGACCCCCAAGTTTCCCGCCCCTAACCCCTGACGAGACGATTTCTCCAAGATCTTTAACGGACTGACCGAAACAAAGTCTTTCACTATTTCTTTTCTCCTTTGGATTTCTTATTTAGGGTCGCCTTGAGCTCTTCTGACAGGGCCTCCGGGAGTCTTGAATATCTCGAAAACTCCATCGTGAACTCTGCCTTCCCCTGGGTCAGGGACCTGAGTACAGTCGCATATCCAAACATCTCCGCCAATGGCACTTCAGCCTCGATGGTGGTAAATTGCCCATCCTCGGTAGAACTCGTAATAAGTCCCCTTCGCTGATTTATGGAGCCCATAACATTCCCTTGAAACTCGGAAGGTCCTTCCACAGACACCTTCATGATCGGCTCAAGGATAACCGGCCGGGCCTTCATGTATGCCTGCTTGAAGGCGCCGATGGCCGCCTGGCTAAATGCCAGCTCAGATGAGTCCACGCTGTGGGATTTGCCGTCATTGACGGTAATCTTCATCCCGATAACAGGAAAACCGAGGGCGAGTCCTTTTCCCAGGCAGGCCTGAAACCCTTTATTTACTGCAGGGACATACTCCGTCGGTATAACACCGCCCTTTATCCGATTGACAAATTCATATGTGCCCTCTTCAGACGGTTCCATGAAACCGGCCACTCGACCGAACTGCCCGGAACCGCCTGTCTGCTTCTTGTGGGTATAGTCAAATAGCGCCTGACAGGTAATGGCCTCCCGGTATGCGACCTGGGGTACGCCGGTGACTACATTGGCGCTAAATTCCCTTCTCATCCTCTCCACGTAGACCTCTAAATGGAGCTCTCCCATGCCGGATATAATGGTTTCGCCCGATTCCTGATCCACAAACGATTTGAAGGTGGGATCTTCTCTGATAAATCGGTTTAAGGCCTTTGACATGTTGTTCTGCGACTTGTTGTCTTCAGGGGTAATGGCCAACGAAATGACCGGCGCCGGGACAAACATGGACGACATGCTGTAATTCAAACCCCCGTTGGCAAAGGTGTCGCCCGAGTAGCATTCCACACCGAAAAGCGCAACAATATCGCCTGCACGGGCCGATGACAGGTCTTCCATCTGGTCCGCATGCATCCTCACCAGACGCCCCACCTTGATCCGCTTCCCCGTCCGGGTGATGATAAGGTCATCCCCTTTCCGAATTGAACCCTGATATATCCTGAGATAGGTCAACTGCCCGTACGGTGTTACCTCCAACTTAAATGCCAGGGCCACAACAGGCATCTCCGGATCAGCTTCAAGAGGGACTTCGGCTTCACCTTTGTCAAGGTCAAGGGCCATATTTTTTGCGTCGGCCGGGGATGGCAGGTATCTGTTTACGCCGTCCAAAACGGCCTGTACACCGATGTTCTTGTAGGCGGAGCCCAGGAAAACGGGCGTCAGGAGTCTGGAAATGGTACCATTCCGCACGGCCGCATGGATCAGATCCTCTGTAACGCTATTCTCGAAAATAGCCTCCATAAGATCATCCGAAAACATGGACGCGGCATCTAACAACCCCTCTCTCCTGGCTAACGCATCCTTCTCCATCCCGGCAGGGATTTCATCTATCCTGACCTCATCGCCATTGGGCCCTTCAAAATAGAGGGCCTTCATGGAAACAAGATCCACCACCCCGGAAAGCTCAGATTCAAGCCCTATCGGAATCTGCATCAGGACGGCGTTATGGCTCAACTTCTGGCGCAACTGGTCCACGACCTTGTAAGGATCGGCGCCGGACCGGTCACACTTGTTTATAAAGGCAATCCGCGGGACCCGGTAACGGTTCATCTGCCGGTCAACGGTGATTGACTGGGATTGAACGCCCCCGACAGAGCAGAGTATCAAGACCGCTCCATCCATGACCCTCAAGGCCCGCTCCACCTCAATGGTAAAATCCACATGCCCGGGAGTGTCAATAATATTGATCTGATGCCCTTTCCACTCGCAGTGAGTAGCGGCAGAGGAGATAGTGATCCCCCGCTCCTTCTCCAGCTCCATGGAGTCCATTGTGGCGCCCACACCGTCTTTCCCCTTGACCTCATGAATGGCAAAGATCCGCTTGGTGTAGTAGAGAACTCTCTCGGTAAGGGTCGTTTTACCCGAATCAATATGCGCGCTGATACCAATATTTCTTAAGTTTTTAATCTCGTCCACTGCCTAAAAAAACCTCGTTCCCAATTAAAAAGAGGACCTGCTTCTACAGATCCTCTCTTTTTATATACCTGATTGCCTCAGTTATCAATTAATAATGCAGGCCTTCGGCCGCAGCCAAATCAGTAAACCCCAAATCCTGACACCCGACACCCGAAACCCCTGGCCCAGACCTGGCATGCTCGGTTACTCGCTCATTCACTCATTTGGCTCATGCGGCAAGCTTTTTTGCTCATTCCGACATGTCGCGCCAGGGCGGGCTTATTGCTAATGAATCAAAATAGCTAAAATTTTAATCATTAACCGCCAAACGTCAATCAACAATCAAAAGGGATATGCTTCCAGTTCAATAATCCTGTCAGCGATGGCCCTCTTGAGGTTTACCGTATCGATAGGCTGATAACGGGCCAGTTTCTTGACACCGGCCAACTGGGTCCGGAGCATATCACCCTCTTCCACATATGCAATAATCTGCTTGGCCCATGATTCTATCTGCGGAATGACCTCGTCCACATATACCTTGACGGCCGCAATCTGATATTTTGCCTTTTCTTCCCCCTGCCCATGAATGATCTTGAGGGTCCTTAGAAGGCCGGTCTCCATGGCAAAAATCTCGATGACAATGTCAGCAATCTTTGCCAGCACCTCCTGCTCCTTGGCCAGATTCTGCCCAAACTTCTGGGCAGCCACGCCGGCTACCATCAGGGCGATCTTTTTGCTCATCTTGACCATATGTTCCTGGAGTGCAAGCGGCGTATCCGGCAGTTGTACCGAGAGGGGCGAATAGGTCATCAGTTCACCGGCAATGGCCTGGGCCGCCGGGAGCAGGTTCAGCCTCCCCTGGAGCGCCCTCCGCATCATGGTCCCGGGAACTAACATCCTGTTGATCTCATTGGTCCCTTCCCAGATCCGGTTGATCCTGGAATCCCTGTAATACCTCTCAGCCGGGTATTCGGCGCAAAACCCGTACCCCCCGAGAATCTGTACATATTCATCAACACAGTAGTCCAGGACCTCGGAACCATACACCTTGGTGATGGAGCATTCCGCAGCATATTCCTCAATCACCTTGGCATTCTCTTCGCCGCTCTTTTTGGCTTCAGCATCTAATGTTACAAGCTTATCATCGAACATACCGGCCAACCGATACATAACGCTGTCGCTCATGTATGTCTTGACCGCCATATTGGCCAATTTGGTCTTGATCATGCCGAACGAACTGATCGGCACCTTGAACTGAATCCGGCCGTTTGCATATTTCACGGCCTCTGTCACGCAGCCCTTGCAACCCCCCACTGCGGACGCCCCTAATTTCCAGCGGCCGATGTTGAGGATATTAAAGGCAATCTTATGACCCTGCCCGATTTCAAAGAGTACGTTTTCAACCGGGACCTGGGCATCCTCGAGGATGACCGGCCGGGTGGAGGATCCGTGTATCCCCATCTTTTTCTCTTCCTTACCCGTGGAAAGACCTGGAAAATCCTTTTCGACGATAAAGCCTGTGAATTGTTCGCCATCCACCTTGGCATAAACGATGAAGCTGCTGGCCCAACCCGCGTTGGTGATGAACATTTTCTCCCCGTTGAGGATATAGTACTTCCCATCTTCGGATAGGACTGCCTTTGTCTTGGCGTTAAGGGCATCCGACCCGGACCCCGACTCTGTCAGGCAATAGGCCCCGCACCACTCGCCGGAGGCCAGTTTGGGAAGGTACTTCTGTTTCTGCTCTTCATTGCCGAAATAGACTATCGGGAGTGTCCCGATCCCGGTATGGGCGCCGTAGACACAACTGAAAGCGGCGGCATTACCCATGGCCTCGGCCACAATGGTGGTGCTGACCTTGTCTAATCCGAGTCCGCCGTACTCTTCGGGGACATCGGTTCCGAGGAGCCCTAATTCTCCGGCCTTTGCCAAGAGCGAAAGGACCAGTGCATGATCCTTCTCCTCAAGCCTGTCAACATTGGGTTGAATCTCTTTTTCAACAAAATCCTTGGCGGTCTCGAAGATCATCTTGTGTTCATCCGTAAAGTCCTCAGGGGTAAACACCTCCTCAGGGGCCACATCCGTGATTAGAAACTCCCCCCCTGCAAAAATTCTGTTATCTCCCATTTTTATCTCTCCTTTCTCAATTTTCGACTAAAAGCCTAATGCAGGCCTTCGGCCGCAACCAAATCAGCAAAACCCAAATCCTGACACCCGAAACCCGCAACCTGCAACCTCAATCAACAATTTTACCCCATTCAATTCCTCAATTCTCAATAATCTTCAATTTCAAAGATCCCCGCAGCACCCATGCCAAAACCGATACACATGGAAACCAGACCCCATCTCAACTTCCGTTCCTGCATCTCATAAATCAACTGGGTGGTCAGCTTTGCGCCCGTGCATCCCAACGGATGGCCTAAGGCAATGGCCCCGCCGTTCACGTTGGTGATCTCTTCATTGATCCCAAGCTCATTGATGCAATAAATGGCCTGGGCCGCAAAGGCCTCATTCAGTTCGACCAAATCGATCTGGTCGAGGGTCATCCCTGCTATCTTGAGGACTTTCGGGATCGCCACGGCCGGCCCTACCCCCATAACCTCGGGCTCACAACCTTCGACGGCATGATATCTGAAGGTGGCCATAGGTTTAAGTCCTAATTCCTTGGCCTTCTCCTTTGACATGAGCACAACCCCGGCAGCCGCGTCACTGGTCTGCGAAGAGTTGCCGGCAGTGACGGATCCATTCGGCTTAAAGGCCGGGCGTATGCCCGAGATCCCTTCCTTTGTGGTCCCGGGCCGTACACCCTCGTCTGTATCGAAAATAAATTCCTCGTATTCGAAACGCCCGTTGGGCAGTTGCTTCTGTTTTTTTACCGTCAGCGGAACAATCTGGCTCTTGAATCTGCCAGCCTTGACGGCTGCCTCGGCCTTCTGCTGGCTCTTGGCCCCGAATTCATCTTGTTTATCCCTGCTGATATGGTAACGTTCGGCAACATTTTCTGCGGTGAGACCCATGCCGGTGAATCCGCCCGGCCTCATCTCCACCAATGCCGGGTTCGGATACATCATGCTCCCGCCCATGGGGATCTGGCTCATGCTCTCCACGCCGCCGGAAATCACCACATCGGCATACCCGCACATAATTTTCTCAGCGCCGATGGCAATGGCCTGGAGCCCGGAAGAACAGAACCTGTTAACGGTCATCCCGGGAACACGATCCGGCCACCCCATTGACATCACCAGGACCCTTCCCAAGTTAAGTCCCTGGACTGACTCGGGAAACGTACATCCGATAACCACGTCGTCAATAAGCATCGGATCCAGATCCCCGGCCCGTTTCAATAAATCACCCAACACAGCGCATCCCATCTCTTCAGGGCGTGTATCTTTCAATATTCCTCGGGGGGCCCTTCCGGCTGCCGTCCTGCATGCAGCAACTATTACGGCTTTTTTCATCATATCATCCTCCCTTCAGGGTTAGTCAAATAGTTGAATTGTTGAGTGGTTTAAAGTCTAACGCTGACTACTCGACTGGTTAACCACTCGATGGTTTTTTCAGTTCCTGAGCGGCTTACCTGTGGTCAGCATGTGCTGGATCCTGGCCTGGGTCTTGGGGTCGCCGCAGAGGCTCAGGAAGGCCTCCCTCTCCAGGTCTAAGAGATATTGCTCTGTCACCTTGGTATCGGCTAACACATTCCCGCCGCATAGGACGTATCCCACCTTGGTGGAAACCGTTACATCGTGATCGGTAATATAGCCGGATTCGTGCATGGTCCAGATGGCCAGCTTAATCATGGCAAACGTGTTTTCACCGCCTACCCTTATCTCATCCTTGGGCCTTGGCGGAACATAACCCTCTATGTTCATTGCCTGGACCGTTTTTTTGGCGTCTTCTATCAGGTAATCCCGGTTCACTGTCATCATATCGGTCGGCCTCAGGTAGCCGAGCTTGACCGCCTCTTGTCCCGACGTGGCCACCTTGGCCATTGCAATCGTCTCAAAGGCCCTGGCAATAAATGGCATCATCTCGATCTGTTTCGGGTAGAGCCCGCCTTTTTGAACCTCGAACAGGTGTTCTGTGTTGCGGATGAGCAGCTCCTTGCATCCGCCCCCGGCAGGAATCACACCCACGCCCACTTCCACAAGACCCATATAAGTCTCTGCTCCATACCGCACGCGATCCGCAGCCAGGCAGACCTCGCAGCCACCACCCAGGGCCATTCCGGCAGGTGCGGCCACAACCGGCTTGTCCATATACTTGAGTTTCATCAACGAGTCCTGCAATGACTTGATAGCCCAATCCAGGTCATCCCACTCCTCTTCCTGTGCTGCAAACAGGACCATCGGCAGGTTGGCGCCGACGGAAAAGTTGGTGCCATGGTTGGCAATGACCAGACCTTCAAAATCCCTGCTCACAATATCTGCTGACTTGTGGATCATGGCGATGATATCTTCGCCGATGGCGTTCATTTTGGCGTGAAATTCCAGGCAGGCCACGCCGTCACCAATGTCTATGAGTGAAGCGCCCGTGTTTGCAGCCACCTCTTTTTTCTGATCCTTGAGCGAAGGCAACAGGATAATACCTGGTTTGACCGGGATTTCCCTGTAGTCCTTGGAGGGGATATCGTAAAAATAGAGGGCCCCGGCTTCCTTCTTGTAGAAAGACGTTTTCCCGTCGGAAAGCATCTCGTCTACCCATGCGGGGATCTCGTAACCGGCCTCTTTCATCTTGGCAACAGATTTGCTTAGGCCTATGGCATCCCATGCCTCAAACGGGCCCAACTTCCGGGCAAAACCCCATTTCATGGCATTATCAATATTAACGATATCGTCAGCGATCTCAGGGATCCGGTTGGCCGAATAGATGAGTGTCTCCCCTAAGGTCCTGAAGGTGAACTCCCCGGCCTTATCTTTGGCATAGAAAAGGGATTTGATCTTTTCGCCGGTCCCGGAGAGGTTCTTGGCGGCCTCCAGAGAGGCAAATTTGACCTTCTCCTGCGGTGTATGTTCCAGTGTGTTGTAATCAAGAGAGAGAATAATCCGCTTCCCCTCACTGTCTTTGATCTTCTTGTAAAAGCCCTGTTTGGTCTTTTCGCCCAACAGCTTTTTCTCAAGCATGGCTGAAATAAACTCCGGGGCCTTGAATGTCTTTCGCTTTTCATCATCAGGGGCCCCTTCATACACATTGTCCGCAACATGAAGAAGTGTGTCGAGGCCTACCAGATCTGCGGTCCTGAAGGAGGCGCTCTTGGGGTTCCCGACAACAGGCCCGGTCAGTTTGTCCACGGCCTCGACCGTCAGCCCTAAGTCCATCATGGCGCTGATAACCGAAAACATGCTGAACGTCCCGATGCGGTTCGCCACGAAATTGGGGGTGTCTTTGGCATACACAATACCTTTGCCCACCACTCTCTCGCAGGTTTCGGCCAAGACCTCCACCACTTCGGGGAGGGTATCAGGACCCGGAACGATCTCCAACAGTTTCATATATCTTGGCGGATTGAAAAGGTGAGTGATGGCAAAATGTTTTCGAAAGTCATCTGAGCGGCCTTCGCACATCTCTTTGGCAGGTATCCCCGACGTGTTGGAGGTGATGATGATCCCCGGCGTCAAGACCTTTTCAATCTTTTCAAAGACACTCTGTTTGATATCTAAACTCTCCACGACCACTTCGATAATCCAGTCAACGTCCTTTAATCGTCCAAGGTCGTCTTCCAGATTGCCGATGGAAATCAGTTTGGCATTCTCAGGGATATAAAAGGATGCCGGTCTTGATTTCAACGCACCTGTCAGCCCGTTCTGGGCAAACCTGTCCCTGAAATCTCTGCTCTCCTCTGTCAGCCCTTTCTTCTTGTCGGCATCAGACAGTTGAGGCGGGACAATATCGAGGAGAACCGTTTCGATGCCCACATTGGCCAATTGGGCAGCAATGGTAGCCCCCATCACCCCGGCCCCGATAACTCCGGCCGTTTTTATTTTCTTATCCATAGACACCTCCTTATCGGTAATTCGGATTTTGGATTGCGGATTGCGGATTTAGTCCTGACATTCATGTGTAAAACAAGCGGATTACAGCCTCCGGACAGACAGAGAGGGCGTCTTGTCAAACAGAGGCTCTCTCCTGGCGTCAATTGCCTCGAGAAAACATGAATGAACTTTCATTCATTTTTGGAAGGTAATATGGGTTCTTTTTGAAGTCAAGCTTTTTTTGGCGATAAAAAGGCAGCCCGGCAGGAAACTAAAAAGATGCCTTGAAATATTTCAGGATTTCAGAAATCCATGGGGGGAAGGCCCCAGCTCTCTGAGGACAGAGGACACACTTTTCAGTATTTGGGCCACCCTGCCGTATGCGAGTGATGAGGCGATGATCCCGGCGGTCTCACGGTCTCGCAGATCAGGGTAGTTGTAAAGGTATTCAAGGGGATCCGGATGGACCCAGTGGCGTGAATTATAGCGATGGTAGAGTTGGTCGAGGGATGCTTTTACAAGTTCACCTGACATTCCGGGCCGAGGATCTCCAGGAGTTCGGAAAATACAACATTAAGATTTACAACTCCGACAATTTTCCCCTCCCTGTGGACCAACTGCTGTCGGACGTCATTCTTGAACATGGCGTAAATAGCCTGGTTTACGGTGTCTTTCTCCTGTAATACCGGCTTGATAATAGGATTCATGATATCTTTGACTTTCTTATGGGCCTCCTGGTTGATCAACTCACAAAAGGTCCTGTGAAGCCATTCAAAGTGCTCCTGAAAATCACTGACCTCCTCGGCAACTTCCAATGACCGCGATGACAGCATCGCATGATAGGCCATGAAAACTTCCGGCACCTTGGCAGGTTCGGGGACTAAGCCTCTAATGATATTATACATGGACAACTTTCCCACGATTGTATTTTGAGCGTCCGTAACGAAAAGTGTACGGTGAAAACCACCTGTACCTTGGGCCTTCACATTTTCATATTTCTTTTTCAAGATAGCCAGGGCATCACTCAGCCGCGAATTCATACCCACCTTATCGTACGCTTCGATAGGCACCATTATATCCTTCACCCTTTTTTCTTCCGCCATATTTGCATTTCTCCTTTAGAAATTAAGGTATCAGCAGCGTTTTGCAAAGGTCTCGGCTCCTCAAGTGGTTAAAGCAACGACCGATGTCTCCCCCAATGACCTGCTGCCTCATTCAATATATGATCTGCCACGAAATCTCAAGGGCATTTTTCCTGCAATCCCGATCAGGCCATGGAGCCCCCGTCCACAGTAATGATCTCGCCGGTAACAAAATCGGACAGATTTGACGCTAAAAAAAGAACTGCGCCAACCACGTCGTCTGTTTCTGCGATCCGGCCCATCGGGATGGTGCTGGCGATCTCCCTTAACAGGGATTCGTTGCTCCAGAAAGGCTGGCTGAACTGAGTCCTCACCACGCATGGCGCCACCGCATTGACATTGATACTATCCTGAGACAGTTCTACCGCCAGGACCTTCGTAAGCATTTCCACTCCAGCCTTTGCCACGCAGTATATCCCCATTCCCATGGCAGCCTTCCTCGCGGCTATCGAGCTGATGTTGATGATTTTGCCTCGACCGGCCTTTCTCATCAACGGCACTGCCCTGGCAGAGGCCAGAAAAGTCCCCTTGAGATTGGTTGCGATGATCTTGTCCCACAGGCCTTCGTCTGTCTCCGTTACAGACGGCGTGAGGATGTTCATGCCCACATTGTTCACGAGGATGTCCAGCTTGCCGAAGCGGTTCTCAACCCCTTGAAACAGGGCCGTCACCTCATCTGAGCGGCCCACATTTGCAATAAAGGCTGTAATATCCAGCCCCTTGTGGCCAAGATCCAAAACGGCCTGATCCAGATTGTCCTGCTTTCGGCCGCAAATGGCCACCTGTGCCCCTTTCTCTGCCATGGCCATCGCAATCGCCTTTCCCAACCCCCGGCTCCCGCCGGTCACCAATGCCACTTTGCCTGTCAAATCCAAATTCATTGCGCTCATTTTACACCCTCCTTTTTTTCGCCAAATGGAACATAAAATCTTAAAGAAGTCAAATTCCCCTGTTTGAAAATTCACAGCGAGCGCATTCTCCGCAGCTTGCTGCGGGGTTAGCGAGCGAACTTAAAATGAAGAAATCCTCCTTAAATTTGGGAGATTCCCCGTAGCTTGCTGCGGGGTTCTTCAATTTACGGCTTTTTCCTTGACTGCCATTACTCAATTCCCTATTTTGTAACCCAATCTGACATGAATGAACCCTTTAACTTTAGTTGCCGGACATGGACCGGGTTGCGAGTTGCAGGTTTAAAACCACACCGCCCCCGTTACATCTCCACCCCACTTTAGGCACTTTAGCTCACTTTAGACACTTTAGGCACTTCACCTATATGACAACTAAACGCCTGCTGATACTGTTACCTACGCTGATCATACTTTTCCTGATCCAGTCCTATCTCTGGGTCCCCACCTATGAGGAACAGACAAGGGGCAATCCCAATCGGCTAAACGAATACATCACATCATCTCTGGGGGATGCGACCCTGTTGAATCCGATCCTTTCGGCCAATACTGCCAGCAGCCAGATAGAGTCACTTGTCTTTGACGCGCTTATTGACCGGGACCATGAACTCCGTTTCAGGGGACGTCTTGCCACCTCATGGGAAATCTTTGAAGAGGCCTATTTCTGTGTAAATCCCCAGGCCGCGATACCTGGCACCGGTGAGGCAGGTGCCGAGGAAGTCGCCCGGATGATTCGTGAAGCAATAAAGGGGAGAGCGGGCCTTGACCCTGAATTGAAGGTTACGTTAACCCGCATCAAGGAGATTATCATCATACCCCCGGAGGATCTTATCACCAGCAGATATTCGAAGGCGCCTGGCGAAAAAGAGAAGGGGCAGAAAATAAGGATCACTGTCCAGTCGCCTGCCCGTATCAAACTCATTCTTTCTGAAGTGGATCAGGACCTCTTCAATAACCTGTCAAAGATTTTGGGGGATGATTACTTCCGGTCCTTTGACGGCAAGCAGTACCTGAAGACTGAACCCCCGGTAGATACAGAGACCTTAGCCGCTTACGCCAAGGAACTCCTCCCTGCAACCGAGCACAATCCTGTCATCATTTTTCACCTGAGGCCGAACGTCAGGTTCCATGACGGCCATATTTTTGATGCCGATGATGTGAGGTTTACCTACCAGGCCATCATGGATCCGGCAAATCTCTCTCCACGGATTGCCGATTATGAACCGGTAAAGAGGGTAGAGGTGGTTGATCCCCTGACCGTTCGTATTGTTTACAAAAGGCTTTATTCTCCTGCGTTGGGGACATGGGGCATGGGGATACTCCCGGAGCACCTCCTCAATCGAACGGTTCTCAAGAAGGAGGCGGCGCTTCTCGGCAAGAATCCGGACAAGTTTTCCATACGCCAGAGCGGCTTTAACCGCAACCCCCTGGGGTGCGGACCTTTTACCTTTCAGGAATGGAAATCCGACCAGTTCATATCGCTGGACCGCTTTGACGGATACTGGGAAGGACCGCCCAACTACCAGCGATATGCGATGCGTATCATACCCGACCTCCTGACCCAGGAGATGGAATTCTATTCAGGGACCCTGGACAGCTACAATGTCCAGCCTCACCAGGTCAGCAGACTGGAAAAAGATCCCAGGTTCCAGAGCTTTTCCGGGACCTCCTTCGGATACTCATATATTGGCTACAATATGCGAAGGGCCCCCTTCGACGATGTGAGGGTGCGAAGGGCCCTTGGCATGGCCCTGAATGTGGATAAGATCATAGAATATGTGCTGTATGGCCAGGGAGAGAGGATTACCGGGCCTTTTGTGATACAGTCTGATTATTACAATCACCATATCCCGCCTGTCCCCTACGATCCCGAGGGTGCGCTCAAGCTGCTGAACGAGGCCGGCTGGCACCGCAATAAAGCAGGGTGGCTCGAAAAAAATGGAAAGAAATTCGAATTCACCCTGATTACCAACAGTGGCAATGACATTCGCAAGGCCGTTCTGGCAATTGCCCAGGATGCATGGAAACAAATCGGCATAGACATTCGCACCGATATGCTGGAATGGTCGGTGTTTATTCAGGAGCGGGTAGACAAGGCCGATTTCGATGCCGTGGTCTTGGGTTGGGTAATGGGTATTGAGCCTGACCTCTACCAGATATGGCATTCCAGCCAGACCCATCCTTATCAGCTCAATTTCGTGGGCTTCAAGAATAAAGAGGCCGACGATCTTATTGTAAACATCCGGCAGGAGTACAATCACGACAAACAGGTGGCCTTCTGCCACAGATTCCATGAACTGATCGCCAGTGAGCAGCCCTACACCTTTCTCTATGTGGGCAAGTGGACAGCAGTTCTGGATAAGCGAATCGTCATAAAAGACCTGGATAAAGATGGGGTGATGCTCTATAAAAAGATCCAGCCCACAAAGACGGGGAATTACACCTTTCATTTTAACAGGTGGATAAAGGTGCCCGAGATGCCCCAGCTTTCAACCGAAGGGTGGTAGGGGGTTTTTATAATGTTTTCATTCATCGGCCGAAGCATAGTACAAAAAATAGTAACCCTCTTTTTTGTCTCGGTAGTCTCCTTTCTCATCATCCATCTCGCACCGGGCGAACCCAGCCAGGTGGACCCGATGAACCCCAAGTTTACGCCTGAGATGGTGGAACGATTCAAGAAGGAATTCCACCTGGACGAGCCCCTTTATGTACAATACATCTATTTCTACAGAGATCTGTTCACCGGCAAAATCGTTTCATGGAAGGACAACCAATCTGTACTGACAAAGATATGGGAACGGTTCCTGAACAGCCTCCCCCTCTTTATTGTAGGAACCATCCTGACCTGGACCCTTTCCTTTCCGGTTGGGATCCGCTCGGCTATTTTCAGGGGCGGGGCGTATGACAGGAGCGCCACCTTTTTTTCCTATCTCCTCATATCGATTCCCGGCTTCTTTTTCGCCTACATCCTGATCATCCTTGTGGTCACCACCCTCCATGTGCCAGTCATAGGGATGGAAACCTTTGGATTAGGGGCTTCATCCTGGGGCAATATGCTCATGGACCGGATCTGGCACCTGTTGATCCCCTCCGTATTGGGCGCCACCGGCGGGATAGCGGTCCTGTCCAGGTATGTACGGAGTCAGATGCTTGAAGTGGAAGGACAGGATTACGTGAGGACCGCCAAGGCCAAGGGCCTCCCTATGGAACAGGTCCATTACAAACACGCGCTCAGAAACGCCCTCCTCCCATTTGTGACCATGTTCGGACTGATTCTTCCGGGCCTGATCGGGGGATCGGTCATCATCGAATCGATCTTTTCCTGGCCAGGCATGGGGAGGATGGCCTACGAAGCGATCCTCGCAAGGGATTATCCGGTCATCCTGACCGTTAATTTTATTTCCGCAGTGCTGGTCTTGGCCGGCACCTTTATTTCAGATCTCCTCTATCTCGTTGTAGACCCGAGGATACGACTTTGAGGATTGATGATTGGCGATTGTTGATTGTTGATTGACGACAAGTGAATAACCCGCAAAAAGACAGAGGTCAGAAGTCAGAAAAAACCCGAAACCTGCAACCATAACGACTATAAAGCATCCAGTATCCAGTATCGAGAAACCAGCATCCAGCATCCAGCATCCAGTATCCAGAAACCAGTAGCCAATGACAAATAACCAACACATATTGGAAGCGCCGTTTGCCCCGAAGCAGACACGTCTGCAGGAGTTGTGGCAACTGTTTAAACAGAACCGGCTTGCCATCCTGGGCCTGATCATCTTTGTTCTCTTTTTCGTTACCGCCGTGATCGGCGTCATTCTGACATCCAGTCAAGACCCTGTTTTTGACCCGGCCATGGTCCGGCTTCAGGATAAGCTGCTCCCCCCCCTCACGAGGCCCAACCTTGAGACATTGCAACCGGCAGAAATTCCAGTCCTGGGTATTTATCTTTTCGGCACCGATGACCTGGGGCGGGATGTCTTTGCAAGGATGCTCCAGGGGGCCTGGGTGTCCCTCACGGTGGGGTTTGTGGCCGTAGGGATCTCGGTCCTGGTAGGGATATTTATGGGGGGTATTGCCGGATATTTTGGACAGGACCACATCTGCTTTGATCATATCGCGATCGCCTTCATCCTGTTTACCGGGTGCATCCTCGTTGCGATCGGCTCAACCTATCCGGGGGTGGCATTTCTTGTGGCAGGCCACGCGGTTATTTTCTTTCTCCTCTTCTCAAAGAGGAAGCGGCCAAAACAGGCCTCACCGGGATGGCTCCATCGAAAGGCCATATCTATTGACACCCTTATCATGCGAATGGTGGACATCATGCTCTGTTTCCCGAGCTTTTTTCTCATCCTGACAGTAGTCGCCCTGCTGCCTGCAAGTATGTACAATATCATGATCGTCATCGGCCTCACGAGCTGGATGGGGACCACCCGTTTTGTCCGCGCCGAGTTTCTCTCGCTGAGGGAACAGGATTTTGTGACCGCAGCAAAGGCCCTCGGCGTTGGCAGCTTCCGCATTATATTCAGGCACATGATGCCCAATGCCATTGCACCGGTCCTGGTATCCTCCACCATCGGGATTGCCACGGCCATTTTGACCGAGGCGGGCCTCAGTTTCTTAGGGTTTGGTGTGCCGCCGCCGCATGCAACCTGGGGGAATATCCTTTCAGATGGAAAGCGTTTCATCTTTGATGCGCCCTGGCTCACGTTCATACCGGGTATCGCCATCTTAATCGTCGTCCTCTGTTTTAACCTGTTCGGTGAAGGCCTAAAAGACGCCCTGAATCCAAAGCTGAGGGAAAGGGGGTAGGCACTTTCAATGAACAACACTTTGCTTTCCGTTCAAGACCTGAAAGTTTATTTCAGGGGTCGGGATAAAACAGCCCGGGCCGTGGATGGGGTCAGTTTTGATATCCGTTCAGGAGAGACGGTCTGTTTGGTGGGCGAATCCGGCTGCGGAAAGACTGTTTCGGCCCTTACCATTCTCGGCCTTATTCCAACGCCCCCGGGTGAAATTGTGGCCGGCAAAATCATCTTCAAGGGAAAGAACCTGCTGGATCTGGACGAGGCCGATATGCAGAAGATACGGGGGAAACATATCGCTATGGTCTTCCAGGAACCGCTGACATCACTGAACCCTGTGTTTACTATCGGTGACCAGATCGGGGAGGCAATAATGATTCATGAACAGGTTGAACCCGGCGAACTGCGCAAACGATGTATACAGCTCCTGAAAGATACCGGGATCCCGTCTCCTGAGCAACGCCTGAAGGACTACCCGCATCAGTTGAGCGGGGGACAGCGACAGCGGGTAATGATCGCCATGGCCTTGGCCTGCAATCCCGACCTGATCATTGCCGACGAACCGACCACCGCCCTTGACGTGACGGTTCAGGCCCAGATCCTGAATCTCATGAAGTTCATTCAGCAGAAGTCATCCATGTCAATACTTTATATCACCCACGATCTCGGCGTAGTGGCCAATATCGCCGACCGGGTGTATGTCATGTATGCCGGGGTTATTGCGGAACAGGGAAATACTTCCCAGATTTTCCGTACCCCTCGCCATCCATATACCCAGGGGTTATTAGCTTCCCTGCCTGTCCGGTCCAAGAGGGGGAAGAGACTGCACAGTATCCCAGGTGCCGTGCCCAACCCGGCCTATAAACCGCCCGGATGCCCCTTTCACCCCAGGTGCGCTTTTGCCGTTGAGACCTGCAGGACCCAGTTTCCTGAAATGTGTAACCATGGAGACGGCCACCTGAGCCGCTGTCCGGTCATAAGAGATTTATGATTGATGATTGTTGATTGATGATTGTTTGGAGGAGGAATTATCGAATCATTAGCCACTAATCACGAACAACAGATCACGAACCACATCACCCTCCGGGTTGAAGGGCTGAAAAAATACTTTCCTGTCCGAAGAGGATTCTTTCAGAGGATTTCCGGGTGGATCAAGGCGGTTGACGGGATTGACCTTGAGATAGAAAAGGGGAAGACCTTAGGCCTTGTGGGCGAGAGCGGTTGCGGCAAATCTACCGTTGCCAGGGTCGTACTGCGGCTCCTGGAACCTGACGCGGGGAAGCTCATCTATAACGACAGTGACATCACCCATCTTTCTCACAAGGAGATGAAAGCGCTGCGAAAAGAGATGCAGATTGTTTTCCAGGACCCCTTTGGCTCTCTCAATCCCCGGATGACGGTCGGACAAACCATTGACGAAGGTCTTAGAAGCATGGGGCTCCTGAAGGCTGAAAGGAAAGAGCGGAGGGATGAACTCCTCGAAATGGTGGGGATATCGGCTACAAGCGCCGACCGGTACCCCCACGAATTCAGCGGAGGCCAGCGGCAAAGGGTCGGAGTGGCGCGGGCACTGAGCGTGGAACCCTCCCTGGTCATCTGCGACGAACCGGTTTCGGCCCTGGACGTATCCATCCAGGCCCAGATCATCAACCTCCTTAAGGACCTTCAGGAACAGCTTGGCCTCAGCTATCTGTTTATCTCCCATGATCTCAATGTGATCGGTTACCTGAGTGACAGGGTGGCCGTCATGTATTTGGGCCACATTATGGAATATGCAAGGTCCGAAGATCTATTTGAGAGTCCGCTTCACCCGTATTCGTCCGCCCTTCTCTCGGCCGTTCTGGTGGCTGAACCGACCAGAAGGCCGGCGTTAAAATTATTGGGAGGGGATGTCCCAAGCCCCTTGGATCCGCCGCCGGGGTGCAAGTTCCAGGGGAGGTGTCCGCAGGTTGAAGAGCGGTGCCGGAAGGAAGAAATAGGCTTTTCCCGTATCAGCGAAGATCATCTGGTGAGGTGCTGGAAAGTAAAGGCGAACTAATCAGATTATCGAAAATTTCTCTTGACTTTTCAACAGAAATAAACAAGATTAAAAGGTTCGAGACCTTTGAAAAATGTTCAATTTTGGTCAAGATCAAGAAAGGCGAGAATTTCAACCACAGGAATATATAGAATATTTCGAGGATTGAAATTTGAGCCTGACGCCGAGATTGGCCAAAAGGGGGCGTTTTGCAAAGGTCTCGTTTCTTCTTTTGGCAAGGGAGGCGTATCTATGCACCCACAGCTCAACATCTTTGCATAAGGATGTTATTAGGATTCTACCATATTCTACTGACGGCTACCACATCATTAACAACTTATCAATAAGCCCTAAGGGGTTCCCTGTTTTATGGCTGTTTTCTGCATAGTAAAATGGAGTTGTCCAGGATTATTGATTGATGACCCTGTCTGTGTTATCAGTGTGCAAGAGACCTTTATCCATCGCAGATGCCCTGTAGGGCCTTCCGGAGCTACAGGGCACGGGGAAAAGTGCCTGTGCTGGAACA
>JACKQG010003451.1_pt1 | contig 19377 bp, 11 predicted proteins | sample 8237621 | NCBI WGS metagenome assembly JACKQG01 (sample SAMN15677084, study PRJNA649215) | marine metagenome | biome: marine; feature: Black Sea; material: saline water; isolation source: suspended particulate matter (SPM) from the Black Sea western gyre | collected 2013-06-09/2013-06-10 | depth... | reverse complement strand
CTTTACTCACGAACTCCGGCACGCCCAAAACTCAACGTCACGCTGAACCAATACAGTCCACGAAAGTGAGTTCTCCCGGCTGGTCGGAAGATCCCGCCTGGCTGTCTGAGAAGCAACCGTCCAGGTCGCGGACCACACCCGCCAGGTCTGGTGGCGGCCTTGGTGCCGGCGCCCGCCACAGGCCGCAGTGACGCAGGATCTTCTCGATCACCTCGCCCTGCGGCGGGTCGATCAACGCAATAACCTTCATTTCGGAGCCACATCGAGGACACGATAACGGGGCGTCGGTCATCGTTTCTCCTTGTCTTTCCTGAGGATCAACAGAAACTGGCCCTTGATGGTCTCGAAGGTCTTGGGCCGCACTTTCTGCGGACTGACACACCACTTCAGTGTGTCGCCTTCCAGCTCGTAGATGCCAACATACGCCTGCTTGCGGCCCCGCTCGTTCGTCTTCGCAGCGTCGAGCTGGCACGGGGTGGAGGCAAGTCCCAGCGTATACTCGCCTTCGCCGTGGTCGATCCGCTCATTACCCCGGATCTGGATGCCGCGCATCGTTTGTTCCGTGATGGTCAGCTCCAGTTTCACGGGGCCGCGGTCCGGGTTCTCGCCTTTCCGTTCGACGGTGAAACCCTTCCATACGCCAACGAACCGCGCACGCTCGGCCGCTTCCTCCGTGGCTCCCGTTTCCTGCACGTCGGCAGCGGCGGCCTCGAGAGTCGTCACCAGATTGAGAATGTAGAACAAGTCGCCGCGGGCGAACGCCGGCACGTCCAGATATTTGTCCAGTTCTTCGCGCGGCTCTCCGAGGACCAGCGCGCGGCCTTGCATCAGCCACAGGTCGTATAACGGCTCGAGATTCCCTTCCCCCATCGTGCCTTCAAAGGCCCCGTTGAACCAGTACGGGGCCACATCGTTCAGATGCGCCAAGCCCTGTTCGGTCTTTGCCCGCGCGTGCCGGCGAAGGTAGTCACCCAACTCGGGTGTCATCCAGATGAAACATCGCGCAACATTGATCCGCTGCTTGTGGTACTGGCGCATCCGTTTGCCCGAGGCGTCACACCAGGGACTCTTCAGCTCGACCTTCTCCACCCACAACTTGCGCAGACGGTCGCGCTCGGCTTGGACCTCGGCGTCGGGCGCCTGGTCGGCCAGCTTCTGCAGCCCCAGGTAACCCTCGCATCCGGCAATGTACATATTAAGCTGCCAGACGTGCTCCAACAGCATCGCCTCGGGAATGCGCGCCGGAAGCTCCAGCTTGCTACGAGCATCCTTCAGGCACTGGGCCGGATCGCCCAAACCGGCCTTGGCGTATTGGTACAGCGCATAGATATTGTGCGGCGGGAAAGGCCACATCCACCGCCCGCCCAGCACGGGCGAGTCTTTGACACGTTCGAGCATGGCCTGGGCTTCGGGCGGATAATCGGCCCAGGTGCGCGGGGCACCCTGCCAGCCGTAGGCGGCCACCTCCGTCAGCGGATATTCGGCGAACTCCTGCTGCAGGTATCCGCGGAGGGCCTGCTGCTGATCCTGCGGCAGGTGCGGCAAGGCGCGGCTGAGCACGTAGAACGTGTCGGCCGGCACCTGGAAGTAGGCGCTCATGTGGTCGAAGCGGGCGATGAATTGCGCGGCATTGTAGTAGCCCGGCTGGAGATGGCCGGCGTCAAGCACCTTCTGGATCTCCTCAGCAAGCCGTCCTCTGAGTTGCTCGGGACTCCGCAGCGGCGGATGATCGACCGTCGGGGTAGCCTTGATGACATCCAGCTTCCTGGGCTCAGCGCTGCCGCTTCCGAAGGCTACCACGCAGTTGCTCTTGATCGAGAAGAGCATGCCATCATACGGGATGAGGGGGTTCTGGTGGCCGTGATTGTGGTAGACTCCGTCCGGCCCGCCGAACAGCCCCCACAGGCCCGACATGCCACGGTTCTCGAAGTAGAGCCACATGGCGGCGTAATCGGGACACTGTTTTTCAAGACCGTTGGAGTAGGTCCAGAGCGACCCGCGCCCGCCGCGCGACCCGCGCTCCGCCAGACCCGCATCAACGGCGTACCACTCGCCTTCACGGTCGCAGCAGACAACTTCATAGAGCACGTTGCCGGCTCCGGACAACGCTCCCGGCTCGTCAGCCGCCTTGGAGCCGCCTGCAAGCTGCACATACCGCGAGCCGGTGGTCGGGTTGACCTCCCAGCCGAACGTTACGCTCCGCGGCATGAAGTTACCCGCCCCTTCGCGTGCCGCCCGCCCCAGGTACATGCACTTCTCGTAGACCACGCCGCTGGGGTGCACGACCGGTGGCGGACAGTGCGTGTGCTTCCAGTGGAGCGTGATGGGAGCGTAGCCCTTCTTGCCGTCGATATCCAGCACCAACTCACGACCGTCCTTCCGCGACAGGACAAAGAAGAATCTCCGCCACGGCTTTTCGCCGAAGTGGAGTGCCGCCTTGGAAACGTCCATCGTGGCCGAGCCTTTCGGCCAGCTTCCCGGTTCCCGCCCGCGCGGTCCAAGTTCAAAACCGCGCTCGCCTTCGGCGGGAAACAGATCGTTCTGTTCGGATCTCAAGTAATGCGGACTCATCGGTCTGTCGGCATAGTTCGGCATCCCGCAGAGAATGACCCAATCCTTGTACACGACCGGCCACCAGGAGTGAAAGCCGTGCGTGGGCAACTTGTCGCTCTTCCAGATGAGCCTTCCGCTGGACGAGTCAACCGCGTAGGCATGGCAGTCATTGGAGGCGAAAAACACGACGCCGTCGGCAAATGCCGCCGAATTGAGCACGGGCCCCTCGGTCTTGTATTTCCAGAGCAGTTTGCCCTGCTGCGGCGTGCCGCCGGCGCCAATCGCGTAGAGATGCCCGTCGCGGTTGCCCAGGATGACTTTGCCTTCGACCACCAGAGGATTCGTGCGATAACCGGCCTGTGCCCCATCGAACGACCACAGGTGTTGGCCACTGTCGGCTTCCAGCGCGTGCAGCCGGCGATCCATCCCGCCCACGTAGCACACCGCGCCATCGATGGTTGGGGCGTTGCCCAATGGAAGCTCGGTGTCGAATCGCCAGATCAGTTCGCCGTCTTTGGCCTTCAGGGCATACAGTCCTCGGGCCGACGAGATGTAGACTTTTCCGCGGGCCGCGATGACCTGCACCTCCTGCGGAATGTAGCCTTCCATCGGCCGGTACCATATCGGCCTGAGCATTCCGCGAACCTCTTCGGCGACCCAGCTTGTCCGCTGGGGGTTGGCGCCCGCCATCCGCCAGCTTTCCTCACCGGCCGCAGTAGTAACCGCGAGCAACACAAAGCCCACCAAAGCGATAACCCGCTGCATGATCGCGACTCCTGTTTCGAGCGACGTCAAGTGTCAACGTCAGATGAATTACGTGGTCGATCAGGCCAACGGGGAAAAACGGCTTCATGACCGCGTTGACAACGTCTTGTTGCAGGGGGTTGGGCCAGTTCTTCTCGTTCTGCATATCACGGAGCCGGTTCAATCGAGCTTCATCGGCTTGCTGCGCTCCCCAGACCAGCTCCAGCAGAGCCGTATTGCCGGTCACCGACCGCGGGCCGTTGGGATTGATCAGCCATGCATAGGCTGTCGACAACTCGCCGCCGCGAAGGTTGCGGTCTGTCATTGGCTTGTGGCGTGCGTCAACACCGCGCAGGGAGATGCTGACCTGTCGATCGTTGCCCGTGTCGCCCAGGATGGTGCCTTGCCACCCGCCGATCGGATCGCACGCCCGGACAGCAATGCTCCACTGCTGTGGATTGATGTTCAATTCCGCGTCGTTGGTTAACGTCAGATGACCGCCCTGCAGGCGTGCTACCTGACCATCGCCGCCGCGCGCCAGCGAAGCTGCTTTGTCGGAGTCCTCTTGCGAGATGCCGAATTCCACGGGCCCCTGGGCGGTGAGACTGCCGATCTCTCCTGCTGCATTGCTCGAATCGGACATGTGCCAGAGGTGCGTCGCGTCACCGAATGGCGATTCAGCGCGGCTGATGCCAGGCACGATACTCAGAATTGCCAAGGCGGCGATGCTGACGGTCTTTCGAAAGTTCAAGATGGGTCTGTTCATGGGTGGGTTCCCGTCGAGGTGGTTAGTGTTGGACGATACGGGAGAACCGACTCATTTTCCGCCTGGCTGTCTCTCGATCAGGTACTCCCCAGGTTTGACCGTGAGCGCCAATGCACCCCCGGTAACTTTCGCGGGCACCGGGGTCTTGTTGCCGTTCTCGAGACGGAACGCGCTGCAGGCTCTGCCCAGGCCGGGGAGCCGCAGCTTCATGGGCAGGGCGGTCTCGTGGTCGACGGTTACCTGGATGGGAACAGGATCGCCCCACTTCGGCCTCTTGGGACGTTCAGCCCCGGTGAACTCGGCATGCGGCAGGACCTTCAGTGTCCAGGTCGCCGTTAGCGCGCCGTCTCGCCGGACCGCCTCCAGGAAATACAGCCCCCTGCCCTCGTACTCCACGAGGGGCGAACTCCCGTAACCGATGATGCGCGTTGGTGCCTCAGGGATCGCGATGAAACCGCTGTCCACGGTCCCGGTGTGGACGAAAACGTCCTCGTCGCCGTAGGCGCTCAGGTCCCGGGGCAGCGACAAGGCCGCGTTGCCGAACCGGTCCGCGTCTTTCTCGGTCGTGCTGTAGGCCGTGTAACGCGGCGTCTTCAGGAAGACCTCCCTGGCCACGAGGAAACTGGCCGCTTTCCGCGGCGTAGTGATGAGACTGAGGTTGTGGGACCGATCTTTGCCCATGTACGTCCCCTCCCCGCTCATGTTGTAGGTCCACATCGTCGCAATCTGTGCGCCCTGGGCCCTGAAGTACTTGGCCATCGCCGGATACATGTAGGTCGATTGGTTGTGCCAGGTTTCGTACTCGTACACGATCCGGGCCTTGTGTTTCCGGAACCGGTCCTGGCGGAGCCAGCCCTGGAAGTCCGGTTTCTGGTAGGACTGCTCCAGGTACGGCAGGTAGTTCCGGTCGTGCAGGCTCTGCGATTGCCTGCTGTGGTCCTGTCCGGGATAGGTGGAGAACGAGACGACGGGAATGGTCGAGTCGGCCGCGGCGTTGTAGCCCTCCCAGCCCTGGTGCTTGGGGCCCTTGGACCAGTACAGGTTCCAGCAGGGCACGGCCGGGACCTTCTCCTCGTACAGGAGCCGGTCCATCCGGTTGATGTAGGCCTTCATCGCTTCGTACCTGAACGCTCGCCAAGTGTCCGCCGTGTCCGGCTTGCCCTTCTCACTGCGCCACGCTTCGTAGGCCTTCACGCCTTTGGGGCACTCCGACGACGCCGGCTTCTTCGTCGGAAACACGGGCTCGTTCATCAGCTCCGCAATGATCCAGGCCGGATTGTTCTTGTACGGCCGATGACTGTCGTACGGGTTCTTCCGGTTCACGAACTGCCGGATGTAGGTCTCGCCGGCAGCGATCATCTCCGGGACCACCATCCATGCCCATTTGCTGTGCTTGTTGTCGAAAGGCGAGCCGTTCACGATGCCGCCCCAGTGGTTGAACAGGGCGAAGGTGACGTAGATGCCGCGCTTGCGGCACTCGGCCATGGTGTAGTCGACCATGTCCAGCCATTCGTTCGCCACCAAGTTCCCGTCTGCGTCTGAGAGATCGGCGGGGCACAGGTGGATGCGGATCACATCACAGCCCATCGTCTGGATCTCGTCGAAGCTCCGGTCCGTGATGGCCTTCCACTGCTTCGCGTCGAACTCCATCCAGGTATTCAGGATCCGCCGGTACCGGCCGAACTCGCCGGACATGGCCGACTGGAGATTCACGCCCCACAGCGCCACCTCGGTGTCGTCGTCGTGGTAGAGCGTCGCGTTCTTGACGTAGACGCGCTTGAACCTCTCATCCCCGGGCAGCCCGGGCAATCTCCCGTACCATCCTTTGCCGCGGTCCAGGCTGCCGACCACGTGGGTCTCGCCCTCGGGATCGCCTCGCACCTGCAGTGCTGAAAGTCCCAACGCACAGAGCAGTAATGTCCCGGTCATCTGTCGCATAGCCTCCGCCGAGGGTCAGAGAACTTCCCAATGTGCAAAACCTTGATATCGGCTAGCTCAAATTCAGGAAATAGTTCAACATATCTTCATACTATAACAAAGGACACTCCTATCCATTTTAGCAATTGGAAGTCGCGTCGATTTCAGCCGTCTTGATTGAGGGTCACGACCGTTGAGGCGGACGCGCGCCAGGTTCTTCACCACTCCGAGATCGAGAAACAGGCGCGTTCCGGTCGGGGCGGCAAACGTCTTCCCATAGGTCGCGGTGCCGGAGTAGTGGCGGATACCGTCCTCCGCACGTTCAGTCCAGTCGGTGACCGCGTCCCACAGTTCGGGCTGTTTACGTATTCGTTGCCGCCGCTTCGTCCTGTCGTTTCAGTTTATCCAGGTGACGCATCAGTTCGTCTTCGCTGGCCCAGCCTCTGCCGAGACCACGCCAATGGCGTCGACTGGTGAATCAGCCTCAGACGGAGGCAGAACTGAAAGCCCTGCGTCGTTGTGTACACCGCAGTCAGCCCTACGGCAGCGATCACTGGGCGAAACGCATGGCTGTCAGGCTTGGACTTGAATCCACCCTCCGGCCACGCGGTCGCCCGAAGAAACAGTAACCAGACTATCAGATGCGCCTGTCAGCTTTTCTTCGTCTGCTCACCGTGCCACCGAAATCTACCGCGCCTGACGCAAAATCAATATCGACCGGGCTGCGTCGTCGTCCAATTCGAGGGTCAGCGTTCCCGATTGGATCTCCAGCGGGATTGTCTTCAGCGGTTGCCAATTCGATCCGGCGTACTGGCCGATCTGGACTGTCGGGTCTTTCCATTCCGCATTGGTGTGGATCTTGATCGTCCCGGGAGTGACGGGCAGGAGCATCAGGTGCTGGCTGTCGCAAATGTCCCGGTCGTCGAGCGAGCTGAGCATCACGTGGGCGGTCCCCGATGTGATCGCCTTGCCATCGTGCATGGAACGGCCGGTGCACTCCACCGACGTGACTTTGCCTTGCCCGTCAACCACGAGGAGCCCCGCCAGGCGGGCGGCGATCGTCACTCGGCCTTCCGCGAGTTGAATCGTCCGGTCGGTTTGGGCCCGGTTCGAGAGTACCGTGGCGGTACCGTCGGCGAGCGGAACGTGGAACACGTAGACGTCCGGATCATCCGGCTCGACCATGATCCGCTCCTCTCCCGCGAAGTCCAGGAACTTGCGGAGCGTCTCCACGATCCGTCCTCTATCCAACTCAATCGGCCCATGCACGTAGAAAACCTTGCCAGCGCCGAACTCGACCGTCTGGACATCGATCGCTCGGTCCGCGGGCATCTTTTCGAGCGGCGCGTGCTCGCCGGGATCGTTAAGCCCCAATTCGGTAAAGCGGGCCGTTCGCGTCCGTTTCCTTTCCGGCGAGTAGGCCAAATCGCCGGAGATGTACAATCGGCCGCCACGCCGAACGAACTCGACCACCTTGGCAAATGCCTCGTCGCTCGGACAGTAGGGTACCGGCCAGACCATGGTTCGGCACTCGGCCGGCAAACGGTCGACGGCGAATTCGTTGATGACGTTGAAATCCGTATGCGTGGAGAACAGTCCGCTGATCGCCGCGCGGACAGCGCCATGAACTCGCTGCCCTTCCGCCCCCAGCCGATTAGAATCGGGGACCAGAAGATACACGCCCGGGTCACGATAGCGCGGCCTGAGTCGCTCCAGAAACAGGCTGATGTTGCGATAGGCCGGCAAGAGCCGCTTGTCGGCCAGATCGCAACCGTGGTTGAGTCCCCAAGGGAACACGCAGCCGTCGAAGTCCTTCCAGTCCCAGTTGAGCGCGAACGACGCTCCCATGCCGAACGACTCGTGGGTCATCGCAAGAAAACGGGCAATCGACTCCTCGGGCATGGTGCCGTCGTGTCCGTGGGTGCGGGCGTCATGCGACTCCCGGGCGCCGAATTCACCCAGCGAGAAAGACTTCCCTTCGAAACGCCGGTCGTTGATCTTCATCTCGGCCGCGAAATCGGGTACCGCCGAATGAAAATGCATGTTGTTGAAGTCGACGTGCCTGGCACCGAGCAGCCGGTCAGCCGGTTCAATCATCTGCAGGAATCCGACGGTCACCAAGGCCTCGGGGTCTCCCTGCTTGACCCCTTCCACGTTGACCTCGATCCAACGGTTGAGTGTATCGATCCGTGTCATATTCTGTGCCAGCGGATTCGTGTCATGCCAACCATTGCCCTTGATACCCGCCCGACCGCCGACGGCCGGTTCGTTCTGCACGTCATAGATAATGCCCGGCACGTTCCTATAGCGGTCGGCCCAGAAGCGGGCCCAACGGCGCTGGAGATCGAGTTCTTCGTCCGACAACTCGACCGGCATCCAGTCGTGCAGCGTAAGAAACAGCACCACGTTGTGCTGCTGGGCAAGTTGCACGATCGCGTCGGTCTTGCGCAAGAAGGCTTCCGGCCGCCCTTCAAGAACGCCGATTCCCAATTTGCGAAATTCGAGCGGGTTCTCGGAAGCAAAAGGCGAGAAGTGAAGGACCCTCAGCATCCGCATGCCCGACGATTGCATCTTGGCAAAATCACGCTGCCAGGTGAGTGGGTTCTCGTCCACGGAATACCACATCATGCCCGTCTGATTCGAGCCGCAGAAGAACTTCGGCATGCCGTCGAAGGTGAAGTAGTTGTCGACAAAACCGACCTGGGGACCCTTGGCGATCACGGTTTCGTCCCACACAACGAACGCCGTCGCAACACGATCGACCACCGAACCGTTCTGCGGATCGACCAGTTCAGCGGTTAAGGCGTGGAAATCACCCGTGAACTCTCCTTCGTGGATCGTCGCCTCCACCGACCGAGTCTCGCCCGGCGGTACGGCAACTTCTACGACCACGGGCTTCTCGCCTGCCGTCTGAAAACGAATGGACCGCAGCGCCTCGGTCCTGGAATGATTTGAAATCGCGACACTTGCCCGGACCGTTTCGCTCTCACGGTAGCACGCGAACTCGGTGGAAAGCCCGTGCAGGAAAACCGGGCCCGTGACCGCCCGAAGCATCGCCTCGAACACCGCCGGCCCGACCGGATCGTTGCCAACCAAGTCACGATTCTCCACACCCAACAGGGCCCAACAGGGCCCAACTGGAGCCCGCGTACGGTCCGCGCCAATGACGCACCACCGCGGCAACCGCTCCCCGGAGTCGGCCGAGCGAATCGTACGCGTTGACGATCGGAGTCCATCTTGCTTGGATGTCCGGAAACACGGGGTTGTTGCTGCCGATCAGCGCCGCGGCCGCGTAACCGGTCAAAGGTCCCTCGATCTCCACGGACTTACTCAACAACAACTGATCGGGCGCCGTGCCAGCCCGGGCGACGCCCTCCAGGAGATACGACGGATCGAATGCCCCGATCTGCTCCGGCTTTGAGCCGCATCGTGTCTCCAGGGACGCCCGATCTGGTGTTGATAGGTCCTTCGTCCTTTGGCACGTTGGCCATATCGGCCGCCCGAAGCGTCAGGTCGCGATCCGTCCAGCCATCATCAGCGAATACCAGCGGTCGGTCGAAAGCGTATCCTCCGATCGATATCAGCGATCCTCCGCCTTTCAAGAATGCCACCAACGCATCGCGGCCTGCTTGGGGATAGGACGGCGCGCAGGGTACGATCAGGACATCGAACACGTCGGGCGATAGCCTTTTGCGGTCTGCCACGTCTCCTGATGTGCAGAGGGTTGCACCGTAACCCCACCGACGCGCTATTTCGGCCAGCTTCTGGGGATCGGCGGCTCCACGGCCCGCGGGCAGATCGCCCGCCAGGATGGCGACCCGCCCCAGTCGGCCGTCCTCGGGCTTGAAGCCGTCCGTCAACGGAAGTTCGCGGCCGGCGCCCGACGGGGAAGTCATAAATCGCAGTCGGTCAACCGAAACGTCCAAGTCACCGAAGTTGCATCCGATCTGCATTTGATTGACGGTCGTCATCTGCCGAGTGCCGGTGCCTCGCGGTTGGAAGCTGAAATCAGCGATCGGCACCACGACATCCTGCCAACCGGGCGCGAAATCGGCGAGCATCTTGCCCGGCCCATCGACCCGTGCGAGCCAGCCGTCCCCGTCCGCCTCGTTCAGCCAGAAGTGCATTGCCGCCGAACCGTCGGCCAAATGCACCTTAATCGACATGGCCACGCCAACCGCGTCCGCCGGCACCTTGACCGGCCGTTTGAGGTTCGACCAGTACGGCTCCGCCGCATCGTACCGGATCCTCATCGAGGCCTTGCCCTGAACGAAGTGATCGATGTCGAGCGACGGATGCGCCAGCGGCCCTCGCGCGGTGAACGGCGTCCAGGCTACGGGCCCCTCGAAGTCGTCAATCGGCACTTCACCGGCCACGGCAGACGCCGACAGCAGACAAGCCACGCAAAGATAAGCCGCTCGCATCAGATAACTCATACCGACATTCATCATCGAGGAGCCTCCACCAAATCACGAAACCATTGCCGCAGTTGCTTCATGGAGGGGCGGTCATCCAGAAACATCGCCGTTGCATGGTAGCCCAACCCGGACCTGGACCATGTCCACTCGACCGACGGGTCGGTGGCATCAACGACCGGCTGATATTTTTCCTGCTTATTGTCGACTTGGAAGATCGCCTTCCCGTCAAAACGTGGCGCACGCTCCACGGCGCCTTCGATGTTTGACTGATACCACCTTGATCCGTCGTAGTGCTGGCAGGCGACAAACCCTTTCCACAGTCTGGCGATTTTGTCGTTCCTTAGCCCGATATAGCCGCAGGCAATGGCGCCACGGGAAAAACCACACAGGAAAAGGTTGTTCCGGTCACCGCCCCAGTTTGTGCAGATGTCTTCCACGACATCCATTGCATAGCTGGTCGTCTCCTCGCCGGCGTTCGAGCCAAAACCGGCTTCGGCGATCTCTCCCCTGGAGCGATCAACGAAGGGAAGACTGACCCAGATGGCATTGGTTCCCGAGCTGAAGCCGTAGCCCATGGCGCACTGTTCGGGGCGGCCGGTCGACCAACATTGGGTGGCGCTGTAGAAGATGTTGCCGGGATATTCCGCGATCACCGGATAGCGTTTCGCGGGCTTCCAGTCCGCAGGCAGATAGAGCGCGCAATAAATCCCGTTGTCCGCGTCGGAGCAAAGTTGATAACGCACCCGTCGGCTGGGTGCGGGCTTTCCTTCCACCATGTCCGGCACGTCGATACGGCCCGCCGGGCGCACCCATTCGTCCGCCGTTCCGGTGGCGACCAGTCCGGAAACTTCCACAGATGCCGAGTCGATTCTCTGAATCATGATCCGAATCTCCTTGATCCGGCCCGGATCGATTTTCGGAGTCCCATCGGGATAGGTTTCCCGAAGATCACAACTCAGAGTCGCCGCCTGATTGGGCTCCAGTTTGGCGGAGCCTCCAACCGCGGCCCATCCGTGGGACGACACGACCCAGAGCGTCGTTTCCGCAGGCTTGGATCCCGTGTTCTTGACGTTTGCCTGGATGTCCCTGACCTGTTTCAGGTTCCAACCCTCGCTGGACGGCGGGATGGCAACCCAGGCAATCCCTCTTCTTGGATCACGCACGGTTTCTCCCAGGGCCAGGTTTAGCCTTGGCACCTTCAGTTTCAAAATACGGCGCCCGCCGGAGTCGTCGAACTGCGCGGACAAACCGCGGACATCGACCAGTTCCGAAGCGGAAACAAGGTGATCCCAGAGTTCCGCTTGTTTGGACGCGACGCCCTGTTCCAGTTCGTCGGCCTTCTTGTTCTCGATCGAGGAACTCGGCAGAAGATTCACTTCCGGTGTTTTTGTTTCTCCCATGGCAATGATGGCAGATGTCAGCGTTGCCGATATCGCCAGGACGGCGGCCGTGGTTTTTGTGAATGGTTTCATCGTTGTGGTTACCCTTGGTTTCATTTGTCTCCGCTAGCCGCCACCTGCGCCTTCCAGACCTTTAGTGTTCGACCGTTGCGTCGACGCACTTACTGATGACGGTGAATCTCGACGCATCGTTTACCGGTATGCCGTTCTGCTTGAACTTGTTGCCGCGCGACGTCAAGGTTTGGACTCCGCTGATCCGGATGGCCAGAGCGTTTCCCACGTGGAAGACGTTGTCCATGATCTTGATGTCCCGCGTGTCGGGGACGCCGTCTTCGTCCCGGTACGGTCGCAATGCAACGAGGCCGACGTTGTCGGGGCAAATAAAGGTGTTGCTTGCAACGCGGATATTCCGGAGACGTGCGTCGTCTTGTCCGGATGCATAGCTCAGATTCAGGCCGATGACGCCGCCCCGGGAACAGTCCAGCTTGTTGCCCTCGATGGTCATGTTCTGCGCACGCACCAGGAAGGCATTGCGCGTATAGGGCGTGATGGTGTTGTTGCGAATCACCGTGGACTGCGTGATGTGACTGAGGTTCATCACCTGCGTTGTTTCAGGGGCAAGACCCGGTACTTCCTGGTCGAGCGTCACGGTGTGAGCGCGGTTTCTCGGGTTGAAAACACCGGCGGTGACCGTTCTCACGCCAAGGACCCTTTTGGAGGCGGTGTCGAGAAACTGCAGACGATCACCTTCCCGGATCGTGTAGTAGTAATACCAGTTGTCGGTGCTTCGCAGTATTACGGTTCTCTTGTCTGATGCAGCCAGTTTGATGATGTTGTCGCGCTGTGCCCCGATGTTCAGACAGTCGTCACCGGCGGCCTCGACGACACAGTCCTCCATGACCACGCGTCCGCGGATGTTCATCAGGTGCAGGGCGTCGGAGATGGTCGAGAGGAGGTTGCGCGTGCCGGGCTTGCGGATGATGCGCACGTTCCGAAGCGTTACATCTCCAAGCATGTCCGAGACACGAATCCCGCCGTTGAGCGAACCAACAATGTCGATGTCCTCAAAGGCGATGTCTTCGACCCGATCGGCGGCGATCTGCGCGTAGATGCTCGCTGACTTGTCTTTAGCGGCCTTTTCTGCGGCCGGCAGGGTCGCCTTGTTGAAACCGTAAGTGACCCAGTTGCCGACGGGCACGTCTGCGAAGCTCGGCAGGTAGTCTTCCTTGACATGGAATCGAAACACGCCGGGCGAAACGCGGGTGATGTTCTGGATGTAGAGGTGGTCACGCTTCATGCGCGTGTTTCGAGCCTGGCCGCCGTTCTCGAAGACGATCATGTGCCGTCCGCCGCCGCCATGCGCGCGATAGCCGTTGGCGGTGAGAAAGGCCTCGTCCGGCGGCTCGGGGTAGCCGCCCATGATCTTCACGTCGAGCGATCCGCTACCGTCCACCGCCACCACCTCGCCTTGGGTGAAAGCCGGCACGATGGTGTCGAAGACGAGGCCCCGCACGCTAATGTTCCGACCTCCGTTGAAGTGAAACCCCAAGTTCCCGTGGGCGCAGAGTAGTGTGGCGCCGTTGCCGTCAATGACCAGGTCCGAGTAGTCATGCAACGGGAAATGGTGCCATGCGGTGGGATTGTCGCCCAGTTTGTAGGTCTTGTCCTCGAAGACAACGATCGCGCCTCCGGTACAACGTTTTGCGGCGTCGAATGCAGCGGCAATCGCCGGAGCATCATCACGGACACCATCGCCGACCGCTCCGAAATCCGCGACCCGCAGAAGTGTGCCCGCCGCATGGGAAACCGCCTCACCCGCCTCGAGCGTACCAGCGTGGGCGCACAAGAAGGCAAGCACCGTCCACAGGCTAATTGCAGTTCTTACACTCGTGATCCATCCATTTGTGTTCATAGTCCCATCAGCAACCGTCGCCTCTTGAACATCCCGAGTTTACTCATTCGTTCTGTTCCGTTTGAGTGGTCACACTTTCCCAGCTAGATCCCAGCCGCAACTCATCCATCATCACGTCGCCTTGAGATACGCTGAGGATGATCCGGTCCTGCAGAACGCCGGTCTGGCCGCCAGCGGTGACAACATCCCACTGCAACCCGCGCTGGCGGGCGGGCACCTTGTCCGCGCCGACTTCGAACAGTTTCACGCGGGAAACGGCGCCGGTTTTTCCGCCGGCGTTGCTGAACTTCAGCACAACCAGGTAAGGCGTATTGGCCTTGAATAAACCGGGCGTGCTGGAGGTTCTCACTGTGGCTCCCTGCGCGGTGACAGCCCCGTCGGCCGTGACCTCAAGTCCCAGGCGGATATGCTCGCCATTGCTGGTTTCGATGCGGAAGCGACCGCTCTCGTCCTTCTGCGCGAGGAAGCTCATGTAGAAGTAGCCGCCGCCAAGGCCGATGGGCTCCGCCAGCAGACGCTGGCTGGCCACGCCGCCGGATCGCTCCAGCAAACTACCGCCCACGGCGGACAGGTCCGTTCCATCGGGATAGCGCAGGCTCTTTTCGGCAGTATTCGGACCCGCCCCGGTCTTCGCGGTCCACTTGCCGCCCCAGCCCGAACCGGAGCCGCTGCCGCTGAGTCTGCCTGTGAAGTCAAATGGCTCGTAGGCCAGCGTCTTTATCGGGGTACGCATCCCAGTGCCCTCGTCCATGAGTGCGAAAAGCTCTTCCAGGTGGTTCTCGTAAACGCCGCATGGGTCCACGCCGTGCTTCACGCAGAGCATAGCGGCCATGCCGACGATCTCGCCCATCATGCCGGTGGTGGCCTGTACCCGCACCGAGCCCAGGGCCTCCTGCGTGACGGAGATGTCGCGACCGGCCATGAATAGGTTCGGAACATTGCGCGAGTAGAGCGTGCGGTACGGTAGCCAGTAGGGAAAGGGGAAGCGGTCGTCGTCGGCATGCGGCGCGTGGGAAATGAAGGGCCACTCGTAGAAGCTCCCCTCCCGGTGCTTGTCCGAATCGAAGAAGTGCGGGTGCGGAAAGTGAAAATCCATCCGCCAACTGAGCGGCACCACGCCATCCTCGAACTCGCGCCCCGACTTCAGATCCTGCGCGCTGAGTATCACGTCGCCCATCAAACGGCGCGACTCGCGTTTGCCGGAAATCCAGCGGGAGAAGCGAATCTCGTGGGTCGGATAGGCCTTGTCCACATTCTTGATGGCATCCCAGGCTCCGTACATGGCCCGGAAGTTGTTGTCGCGGATCCACTCGCCCTTTCTGATCGGGTCGTGGTTGAAGCCGCTCTCCCAGAACCAGCCGAAGAAGCTGTCGTAGTTCCTGATGGCCGGGAACTCCGGCGTATCGCGGCCGGGAAAGGGCCGCTGGGAGAGATCGATCGCCCACGAGCATTTGGGGAACGGGGTCGGCTTGCCCGTATCCTGGACCGTCCAGAGATTGGTGCGTCCCATATGAAAGACGCCGATGTCGTGGTCGGCTCCCGCCAGCACCCCGATGCAGCCGTCGCCCGTGCTGTCGACGAAGTGGCTGCCATTGACGCGGATGCGGCTCGAATCGACGATGTTGGTTGCCCCGATGCCGCGAATACGGGCCTCGTCCATGAAGACCTCGTTGGCGCGGAAATACAGGAAGAGCTCGACCCCGGCCTCCCTGAGCGCTTTGACCTGGTAGTCGCCGGCATCCTGCGGGTTGCCGAAGGCAAACCCCTTGGCGAATCCCGCCTTGCCATAAGTCCAGACAATTTCGTTTGTCAGCGAGCCGACGCGCGGAAAGGGCTCGAAGCAGGTGTTTCCCGCCACGCCCACCGTGGACTCGGCACTCGACGCCCCGCCGGTCACCGGGCGGTCGTGAATCAGCGCGACCTTGACGCCAAGGCGGGCCGCCGACAAGCAAGTGGTGATACCGGCAATCCCACCGCCGACAACCACCAGTTCATAGCTCCCTTCGGGCACCGGCGCTTCGGGCAACCCCAGCAACCTGCGGCGCCACGGCGACGGGGCGTCGTCCGGCGGGATGTAGTCCAGATCAGACGAAAGCAGAACCGCATCGCAACGGCCTTGGAAACCGGTCAGGTCGTGCAGCTTCAGCGAAGCTTTTTTCTCGTCGATTTCAATAACACCGCCGTCCTGCCAGTGCCAATCGACGCCTTCCGTTCCGAAAACCGTTTCCAGCGGTTTGTCATTGACGAGCACCTGGAACTTACCGGGAGCATCGACGCGGCCCTTGGTCCACTGCGCTACCCAGTCGCGAGTGCGCACCCACACTCGGTATTGTCCGGGCGAGGGGATTGGGACGATCGTCTCCGCATCCTCCACCGGACGCCCCAAGCCGTGCGCCAAAAGGAAGGATGAACCCATCTGATCCATGAACTGCGAGTCATTCACCCAGCCGCCAGTGTTCTTGAATGCTTCGGCTTCGACCAGCACGGCAGGCTGATCAGCATGGGCCGACATCGCCAGCATCAGCCCGCCGAGCGCCACTAAGCACACATCAAGCATCCTATTTGTCATGGTCTTAACCGTTGGTCTTCGTTTCAACATCATCGTGTGGTTTCCATTCGACATCGGTGAAGCGGTCCGTGCTCGATGTTTTGTGTACTGCGTGCCCGTATTATGGCACGACAGATTCGAGTAGAATATGCCAGCGCTGTGTATCCGTTACGGCGCGGGGCAACGAGGCAAGGCGATTTATCGCGATGATGCGGACCGATAGCGGACTCCCCTGCGTGATCCACCGACTCCAGAAAAAGACCAAGGTCGATCAAGCACTGGCACGGCGTTTGAGGATCCTTGCCGTCAAGGCATCACGAATCAAGAGGTGATCCCATCACTTGACCAGCACGCAGGCTGTTAGGTGCGCATGTCGCTTTTTTGGGCAATTAGCCTTCATCGCTGAATTTAGTGCCTTCGTCACCTGCGGTGAACAGACCTGTGTCTCGGAAGGATAGTGGTTGAAACACAGACAAACTCATACAATTAACAGCAACCAACTCCTCCTGGCGGCATGTCGGAGACAAGGTTTGAAGAAGATAACGGATCAACAGATTCTTGGCGAACAGGGCGTCAATCTGATCCAGCGCATCGCGCTGAAGATGGGCTTCACCTGGCACCCATCCAATCAACCGGTGGAAGCTGGAATTGACGGATGGGTTGAGCTGCGTGACCAGGAAACTGGAGAAGTTGCGAATTGTTGGCTTGCGGTTCAGAGTCGCGCGCGTTCAACATTGCGCGGTGATGCGGAGTCGGTCAAATACACGCCAACACAAGAGGAAGTTGAATACTGGATGAAAGGCAGTCAGCCGGTCATCCTGGTTGTTTCGCAACCCAATGAGGATCTGGCGTGGTGGGTTTCGATAAAGGACTACTTTCACGACCGGGGCGACCTGTCGGCCGATCGCATGATTGTCTTCGACAAGAAGAACGATCTACTTTCAGAATCGACGGCCACTGAATGGAAGCAGCTTGGCACGAAGCACGGTGCCGTTGTGTATTTTACGCCACCCAGGATCGTTGAAACGCTCTCGTCCAATCTCTTAAAGGTATGGCGTTGGCACCCCACAGTGTTTTCCGCTCCGACCAAGTTCAGCGACGCCAAAGAGATCCGGGAACAGTTGAAGGCGTTCCTTGAATGGCCGCCGAGAGAGTGGTTCTTAGGGGATGGCAACCGATTGTTCTCCTTTCACGACTTGTCTAATGCGCCATGGAGCAGCGTGTGCGATTCCTCGAAAATATGCCACCTGGAGACAGATGATTGGGCCTATTCAGAAGACAATGATGACCGAAGAAAGTTCGTGCGGCTTCTGAACTGGTGTCTTCGTGAATTGGTCGGCAAACTACGAATGCGTCACTCGCCCGAAGAAGACTGCTATTACTTCTCGCCTACACGCGAGCGCATCGTACGCCGAATGACTTACACCAGCAGGAAGAAGAAAGCAACGAGAACTGTCGTTTCAAGGCAAATGTCCAAGATCGACACTGAGCGCGTCGCATACTACAGGCACGATGGTTTTGCGCACCGCTTTCTACGTTTCGGCGAATCGTGGTACTTGATGATCGAGCCGCGCTACGTCTTCACAAGGGATGGCAAGGATCCTGATCCGTACCGAGAAGAGCGACAATCAAAAATCAAGACTCTGGAAGGCGACGCAGCGATTTCGGGAAAGGTCGTCATGTTTGCGGATTTGCTCAAAGACGACGAATCACTATTCGACTCCGCGTACCCATTCCTGGGCTTTGACACGCTTGAGAAGTCGCAACTTCACGTTGGAATCGACGATGACGGATGGGCACGGGCAAAGGCGAAACACCGTTCATCGACCGCAACGAAGTCGACCAAGAGTGAGTTTGGAAGAGGCCTGTTTGATGAAGGCGACTTACTTTGACGAGCCTGAACTCGAGTTTTCAGGCGGCCGGCATATTGACATCCGATTTGGGTTGTCAACCTTCGGGGCGTTCGATCGTGGAACTAGTCTCGCACCGTCGAAGATTCGCTTGGGCATCGTCGGTGACCAAGAGTCAATCGACAAGTTCACTAGTTGGGTGGGAAAGTGCCGTTCCGGTATCGATGCCAAGGCATCCGCATTGCCAACCCTTTTTCCAGGCTTTTCCGGATTTGGCGAAGGTAGACCCTTCTGCGACATCATCTGTGATCCTCAGTTAGCTCGCTCAATCAACTCACGTGACATTCGCGCACTTGCCTCTCTGTCAGACCGAGACGAGGTGGTTCACAGGTCCATCGAGCGATACATCAGTGAGTCGCACGACTTGTGCCAGAACACGCCGTGCGATGTTGTGGTCTGTTTGGTGCCGGCGGAGCTCTTGAAGCCGATTGACATGGGGGTTGGCGAAGAATCGGGGCCGCGCTCGCGCCGAAAACGCTCGCGAGAAGGTGTCGAACCATTGACATGGCACGATCTCCTGAAGGCTAAATCGATGACCCTCAATGTCCCCGTGCAGATGGCTCGTCCCGCAACCTATGGGGGAAAGTCCATCGATATCGGAAGGATGGTAAGGCCGTTCGCGAGATTGAAGACGAGGCAACGCGGGCGTGGAATTTCTTTACTGCGTTGTACTACAAAGCTGGGGGCGCGCCGTGGCGCCTACAAAGACGATCGTCTGATTACGATGCCTGTTTCGTCGGGATCAGCTACTATCACGAAATCAACGGCGATAACGTGCAGACCAGCGTCGCCCAGGTTTTTAACGAGCGTGGTGAAGGAGTCGTAATTCGTGGCGGTCACGCTCTTGTGAAGAAACCCGACAAGACCACGCACCTGGACGCCGACACGTCATCAGAACTATTGGCGAATGCTCTCTCACTCTATAGACGAGAACACAAGAACCTACCCGCTCGAATCGTCTGTCACAAAAGCTCCTATTTCGACGAGGGTGAATTGCGTGGCATCGAGGATGCAGCGGTACGGTTGGGAATTGAGCAGATTGATTTGTTGTCAATCAGACGGTCGTCCGTCCGATTCTTCCGCGACAAACCAAATCCCCCCCTTCGCGGCACATCTATTCAACTGGACGACCGACGCACCCTTATGTATACGCAAGGAAGCGTCGATTTCTATCGGGCATATCCGGGGCTGTACGTTCCACGTCCGATC
>JACKQG010003450.1_pt1 | contig 19379 bp, 18 predicted proteins | sample 8237621 | NCBI WGS metagenome assembly JACKQG01 (sample SAMN15677084, study PRJNA649215) | marine metagenome | biome: marine; feature: Black Sea; material: saline water; isolation source: suspended particulate matter (SPM) from the Black Sea western gyre | collected 2013-06-09/2013-06-10 | depth... | reverse complement strand
TTCGGCGCCGGGCCGGCCACCAACCCAGGCGTCCTCGCAGATTTCGAAACCCAACAGGACGCCGCCGCAGTTGAAGACCACGTCCCCGAGCGGGTACTTCCCGCCGCCGACCTCGATATCAACGCAAACCTGTCCCGGCCACGGTTTGAACCATCGAGGCTCGTAGTGGATGCCTTCGTTGGCCAGATTCTGTTTGGCGACGAAACCGAGGATTCGGCCGTCGGCGACCAGGCACGCCGTATTGAACAGCCCGCCGCGATGCAAGAGCGGCAACCCCAGCGATACAATGATCCCTTGCGTCTCCGGTACAATTTCCAGCAGCACATCCTGGGCAATCTGCTGGGTGCCGGGCGAGTGAAAAGCATCCTCGCACCCGTAGCCGCTAATGCACAATTCCGGCAAACAAAGCACGCTGACATGTTGCTCGCGAGCGGAGCGGATCGCGTCAATGATGTGCGACTTATTCTCGTCCCAGGCCAGGGCGGTCTGGTTAAGCACAGCAGCGGCGACTTTGATCAGCTTCATGGCAAATCACATGGCGTATTGAAATGGAGCCGGAACTGCCATTAACATAACACACCTGAAGGAGATTGCACGGGCGGACGAGCGGGGAAAGGGGTGTCGGGTTTCAGGTGTCGGGAAGAGGGGAGGAAACGTGCTGAATGTCGGGGAAGAGGACGCCCGTCACCTGCCCCGCGACACCCGACACCCGACACCCGACACCTGACACCCGACACCTGACACGCGACACGCGACACGCGACACCCGACACCTGACACCTGACACCTGACACTCGAGAGGACGACCTTCCATGTTCAGCGGAATTGTAGAACGTATGGGAACCGTGCGGCGTTTGATTTCCGATCCGCCCGGCGTACGGCTTGTTATCGAATCGGCGGAGATCGCCCGCGACACGAAAATCGGCGATAGTATCTCGGTCAACGGCTGCTGCCTGACGGTAGTCGAAATGGACGAGAAAACGTTCGGATTCGACGCTGGGGCCGAAACGCTCAGCCGCACAAATCTTGGGAAACTGGAGGAGGGGAGTAACGTCAACCTGGAAAGATCGCTGAAGATCGGCGACGAACTTGGTGGCCATTTCGTCACCGGACATATCGACGCCGTTGGGTATCTGGACGAGCGTGTCGACGAGAAGGACTGGTCCACAATCTGGTTTCGGATGCCGAAGCGACTGACGCGCCAGATGGCCAGCAAGGGCTCGGTGGCAATTGACGGAGTCAGCCTGACGCTGGTGGATGTCGAGGACGAGCGGTTCAGCGTCGCTCTGATCCCCCACACGCTGCAAATCACGACACTAGGTGGCCTGCAGGCCGGCGATCCGGTGAACTTGGAGACAGACGTACTCGCCAAATACGTCGAGAAGCAGTTGGCGTGCGCGGAGGAACCGCCGCAAGAGGACGATTGAAGTGCGTGGCGGTGAAAGCACTCGTTGGAGTTCGCGCTTTAGCGTGTCTTCATGCGCACGCTAAAGCGTGAACTCCAACGAAGAAACTAACCCTCTTGGCGCAACCGACACTTCCTTGTCGATGCGGAAAGCCGAAGGGTCTACTCGACTTCGGCCGGTACGCCAGCCGCGATCTTGCTGATGCGGACTTTCGTGTAGATTTGGCGGTGGCCCGTTCGGCGGCGAGAGTTCTTCCGGCGACGCAGTTTCTGGACGTAGATCTTCTCGCCCTTGGTCGGCCCTAACACCTCGGCGGTTACCGTCGCGCCTTCGACCGTGGGTTTGCCCAGCTTCAATCCGTCGTCGCCGGAAACGGCCAGGACTTTGTCGAACGTGAGTTCCTCGCCCTTGGGGACATCTCGGTAGTCCACTTCCAGTTCCTGACCTTCTTCCACTTTGTATTGTCGGCCGCTGTCTGCAATAATCGCGTACATGTCCTAACCTATGGGCAATCCCGGAAAAAACTGTTCTCGTACCCCAAACCGATGGGGATAATCTTCGGAGTTTGAAACTAACAATGTTAGCGAAAGCGACCGCAGGTGTCGAGGGCCAGACGCTGGCCAGGTGAAAACAGCTAAGTTGTTTCTGTGCCAATAGATACGCCGATACCGCTGTCGTCAGACGCACGACGCGAGGTACACAAGGAGGATAATTGAATCATGTACGGGCAAATCCAGCAGCACTTAGTCGACCAGCTAAATGAAATAAGGCAAGCGGGCCTTCATAAGGCCGAACGGGTGATCACGACCCCCCAAGACGCGCATATTCGGGTTGGCGATGGGCAATCGGTGTTGAATATGTGTGCGAACAACTACCTGGGGCTGGCCGAACACCCGGAAGTCAAAGCCGCGGCTCAAGACGCGCTAGATCAATGGGGCTACGGGCTGGCGTCCGTTCGCTTCATCTGCGGCACTCAGGCCGTTCACAAGCAACTCGAGCAGGAAATCGCCGACTTCCTCGGTACCGAGGATACGATCCTGTACAGTTCTTGCTTTGATGCAAACGGCGGATTGTTCGAAACGCTGCTCACGAAAGAAGATGCCATCATTTCGGACGAATTGAATCACGCAAGCATTATCGATGGCGTTCGGTTGTGCAAAGCCGCGCGGTTTCGATACAAAAACAACGACATGGGAGATCTGGAGGCGAAGCTGCAGGAAGCTCAGTCCGCTCGGTTCCGGATGATTGCCACGGACGGCGTGTTCTCGATGGATGGTTACGTGGCCAATTTGTCGGGCATTTGCGGGTTGGCGGACCGTTACGATGCGTTGGTCATGGTCGACGACTCCCACTCTGTTGGATTTATGGGCAGCCGCGGGCGAGGCACACACGAGTACCAAGACGTAATGGACCGCGTAGACATCTTGACCGGCACGCTCGGCAAGGCGTTGGGTGGCGCCAGTGGCGGGTACACGAGTGGCCGCACGGAAATCATTCAGATGTTGCGACAGAGATCCCGTCCCTACTTGTTCTCGAATTCTGTCGCCCCGCCCATCGTGGCGGCGTCGATCAAGGCGATCGAACTACTGTCCCAGTCGACCGAATTGCGCGATCGCCTGGAATCGAACACTCGCTTTTTCCGCGAGGGCATGGCCGAGTCGGGTTTCAATATCCTGCCCGGCGAACATCCGATCGTGCCAATCATGCTGGGCGACGCGGCTCTGGCGACCCGGATGGCAGACGCCATGCTAGAAAAAGGCGTTTACGTGATTGGTTTTTCCTATCCCGTGGTGCCAAAGGGAAAAGCGAGAATCAGAACACAGATTTCGGCGGCCCACTCGCGCGAGGACCTGGAGTTTGCGATCAAGGCGTTTAATGAAGTGAAGCAGGAGTTGGGACTGTAACATGGAAAAAGAACCTCTTCGAATACTGGGTATTGGGGCTCATCCGGACGACTGCGAGTTCAAGGCCGGCGGCGTGGCGGCACTGTACCGGCAGTTGGGTCACGAAGTCTGTTTTGTCAGCGTCACCAACGGCGAATCGGGACATCAAACTCGTTACGGCCCCGAAATCGCGGCCATTCGCCGCGATGAAGCGATGACATCGGCGAAAGTCGTCGACTTCGAGTATCGTGTACTTGATTACCGAGACGGCTTTCTGGAACCGACGCTGGAGGCGCGATTCGAGATCATTCGGTTGATACGGCAATACGATCCCGATTTGATCCTGACGCATCGGCCGAACGACTCCCATCCCGATCACCGTTACACGTCGCAACTGGTGTGCGACGCCGCTTACATGGTGACGATACCAGCCGTAGCTTCGGACACACCGGCACTGCGAAGGAACCCAATCATCGCGTACATGTCGGACGAGTTTACTCGTCCCTATCCATTCTCGCCCACGGTCGTCGTTGACATCGAGCCGGTGTTGGACAAAGTGATTGATATGTTGGCGTGCCACCGCTCTCAGTTCTTCGACTTCTTGCCGTATAACTTCTGCCGATCCGAAAGTGTTCCCGCCGATCCGGAAGGACAGAGGCAATTCCTGAAAGACTGGTATTTGGAGATCATGTCGCCGTTGGCGGACAGATACCGCGACATCCTGATCGCCACGTACGGCGAGACACGCGGCCGGGAAGTCAAGTTTGTCGAGGCGTTTGAGCCGTGCGAGTACGGTTCGCCGTTGACGGCTGAGGACGCGAAGCGGCTATTCCCGTTTCTTCCAGACTAGAACCACAGGCAACGGGAACGCACGGAGAAATGACAGAGATATCCCCCAAGCCTCAAGAGAATCGGGACCAAGTGGATTGGTCGGAGGCGTTGAAGGTCACCGGAGGCGATGAGCAACTGCTCACGGATCTGGCCGTTGCCTTCTTGCAGGAAGCGCCGGCCATGCTGTCGCGGATAGAGACTGCTATCGACAATCGTGACGCCGAACTTTTGCGCCGGTCCGCCCACACTGTGAAAGGATCTCTTCGGCCTTTCGGTGCTCCGAAGATGGCAAGCGAGTACGCTTGGCAGATCGAACAGATCGGCGCGAAGCCAGACCCAAGAGTTCAACCCGTCGAGGAAGTGACCGTCGAAGATTGGTCACGAACGAAGGAACTCTACGGCCTGCTGAACGAGAAGATGCAACCCATCCTGGACGCCATGAAGGAACGCGTCAAGAAGTAACGCGAGTCTTTCACGGACTGCTGCGAGCGATGCTGGCCCGTCTGGCCGCCCTCATCCAAGCAGCCCGATACGGTACTTCCATCGGACGGTGAACGGTGGTGACGCGTCGAGCAACGGCGCAACGACCGAGATGCAATCGCCCTCCCGCTTGACAGCAGCGCCGGGAGCAGCATCCACGGAATCAACCGAAAACATGGCAGTGCGGTTGCAGATCATCGCGTGGTTTGCGTCTTGACTATCAATCGCGATCGGCGAGTTGGCGCGGTAAGTGGTCCCCAGCCATCGCGGCTGCCGCCCGACGCGGCAGGCGACATCGAACACTAGGCTGGACGTCGCCGGGTCGCACTCCACGCTGACCGACCAGTGGCTCTTTCCCGCCATCCCCACCAACAGCGCGATGTTCCGACCGTGGGCAGCAGTCTCCATGCTGGATTGCTGCAACGGTGGGCTGAGCGGCCACTGGTCGCGGTCGTCCCCTTCTTCGCTCGTCAGGCAGGTCGCCATGCTGCCTCGTTCGAGAACCTCGATTTGATGCGAATACCGATCTCGCTGCCAAGCGAATGTTGCGCGCAGACAGCGGCCGACTCGGTCCGTCACCTCCAGAGTGGGCGAGTCGGCCATGCCTTATCCGTTCTGCTCCTGGCCCACGCGCCAACGCAAGTACGAGTCCAGGAAGCCCTGGATATTGCCGTCCAGCACGCTCTGGAAGTTCCCGATCATGTGCCCCGTCCGGGCATCCTTGACACGCTGATCAGGGTGAAGGAAGTAGTTGCGGATCTGCGATCCAAAGCCAACGCGAGCCTTGCTCTGGTACCTCGCTTCCTGTTCCGCTTCCCGTTTCTCTTCCTCGATCCGCGCCAATCGCGAACGCAACATCTTCCACGCAATGGCGCGGTTCTTGTGCTGGCTGCGCTCGTTTTGACACTGGACGGCGATACCCGTGGGTTCGTGAGTCAACCGGACCGCGCTGCTGGTCTTGTTCACGTGCTGGCCGCCCGCGCCACTGGCCCGATAGGTGTCCTCCCGCACCTCTTTCGCTTCGATTTCGATTTCGACGTTGTCTGAGATCTCGGGCGACACATCCACGGCCGCAAAACTGGTCTGTCGCTTGCCCTCTGAATTATAGGGGCTAATGCGCACCAGCCGATGCAACCCGGTCTCGCCTTTCAGGAAGCCGTAAGCCATGGGACCACGGACGGCAATGGTGGCGCTGTTGATACCGGCCTCTTCGTTTTCGTTGCGGTCCAGCAGCGATACTGAATAGTCGCTCTTCTGCGCCCACTGGATGTACATGCGCAACAGCATCTCGGCCCAATCGTTGGCGTCGGTGCCGCCGTCGCGAGCGTTAATGCACAAGATGGCCCCGGCCTCGTCGTTCGGACCGCTCAGCAGCGCTTTCAACTCCAGATCCGCGACCGTCCGCTCCAGACGTTCGACCTCGCCGACGACCTCTTCGGCAAACTCGTCGTCCTCCTGGGCCATCTCCAGCATGGCGTCCAGGTCTTCGCCCGCCGCCGAAGCTTTCTCGAGCGGACCGACGACTGCCTTCAGGGATTTGAGCTGACCGACCGTTCCCAGAGCCTTATCCTGATTGTCCCAGAAACCCGCCGCGGCCATCTTGGCCTCGATTTCTGCGACTTGTTGCTTCTTGCCAGCGTAGTCAAAGACTGTCTCGTAGCTGCAAGAGCCGCTGTTGAATCGCCTGTGCCTGGTCGATCAATTCTGCGTCCATTCGTCGTTCCCCTTTTTGGGCTGATGTTGTCTGTCCCGAATCCGCATTATCCCAAAGACACCGAATTCGAAAAGGTGGTTCGGTCGCAATCTCGTGCGTTTGTCGGGCGGCACGTCGCACCTTGCCGCCTGTCTTCGGTAGGCATAGACTGATGTACAGGCGGTTGCGCCCCCCTTGTCAACGACCCGCCAGTCCGGATTTCGAACACCCAGAGGCAGATTTCCAGTCTGCCAATGCCATGGCACGAATCGTACTCGCAATGTCCGGAGGCGTCGATAGCAGCGTGGCGGCGCATCTGCTTCAGCAGCAGGGCCACGAGGTGATCGGCGTGTTCATGAGGCACGGCGGCCAGTCGCCCGTGATCGGTTGCGCTACCGGCGATTCGCCGGAAAACGGGCCGCGGCCGGTATCCAACTCGCGGCTTGATCACAAACAGGGTTGCTGCAGTGCTGCGGACGCCGAAGACGCTCGCCGAGTGGCCGATCGGCTGGACATCCCCTTTTATGCACTCGATTTGCAGCAGGAGTTCCGCCGGATCATCGACTACTTCGTGGACGAGTACGCCACGGGCCGCACGCCCAATCCGTGTGTGATGTGCAACACATGGCTGAAGTTCGGCAAGTTGTTCGAGTACGCCGACAGTATCAGCGCCGAGTTCGTCGCCACAGGGCACTACGCCCGGTTGGTACGATCGGGCGTGGACGAATTGCCGTGGCTATGTCGAGGGTTGGATCGCACAAAAGACCAATCCTACGCGTTGTTCGGCATCGAACGGCAGGTGCTCCGGCGTATGATACTGCCGGTCGGGGACCACGAGAAGTCGCACATCCGAAAGATCGCTGCCGAATTGGGGCTTCGCGTAGCCAATAAGAGAGACAGCCAGGAAATCTGCTTTGTCAACACGGGCGAGCACCACGAACTCGTCCGTAGCCGGAGCGGCGACAATCGAGACCGCACCGGAGACATCATCACCACCGATGGCCGCGTCGTTGGCCGGCATCCTGGCATCGAATGCTTCACCGTCGGCCAGCGCAAGGGACTTCGAGTGGCAATGGGCGAGCCCCACTTTGTGGTGCGAATCGAGCCCAAGACGCGCCGCGTCGTCATAGGCACGAAAGACGAACTGGGGCGTACGGAACTGACGGCCGATCGAACCAATTGGCTGGTCGATCCACCCGTCGGACCGTTCCGCTGTCAAGCCAAGATTCGCTACAACGCCGAAGCCGCCGCTGCAACCGCCGAGACGTTGGCCGACCAGCGATTGAAAGTCACCTTTGACGAACCCCGCTACGGCGTGGCACCGGGGCAAGCAGTCGTCTGCTACGACGGCGAGCGTGTTTTAGGAGGCGGCTGGATCGAATAACCCCTGGCACGTGAACTGTCACGGTTGTTAGACTTACACACTGCGAGTAACAAGCGAGAGTGGCGGAATTGGCAGACGCGCTGGATTTAGGATCCAGTGGGCATAGCCCGTGGAGGTTCGAGTCCTCTCTCTCGCATTTCCTTGCGACAAAAGGACTTGCGGCACATGGCGGCAAGTCCTTTTGTTTGTTTTTGAGCACGACTTCTACATCGACTGCTGCACTCTTTCTTCGGAGTCGTCCTCATCGCTCTCTTGAGCATCTTCCTTGTCACCGCCGTCGGTTCCAGCCTCGCCGTACAGACGAATCTTGAGAGCTGATGCCGCTGGTGGGGGCCGCCGCCTCGGCGGCCATGGGAACGGAACCATGCCCGCAATGCCAATGCTTGCTGCAGTCTGCTTGAGGAAGTTCCGCCGCTTCATTTTCACTCCTAGGTATATTGGGCATCGCAGAAGAGCGAGAAAACTTCAAGAAACTACGCTCATCCCAAGGCACTCTCGATTCGATCCGCCGCCTCGTTCAACAAGGACCGCATAGCGGCTTGAGCGCTGGTTGGTTTACGGGCACAGATGGCTTTCTTCACTTTCTGGTGCACGGGGACCGACGCGTGGTTGTCTGCCGGCTGGCGATTTGTCAGACGCAGGCTGCATTCGAGCGAGGTACTGATGACGTTGGCAATCGGTGCAAAGAAAGGGTTTCCCGTGGCGTGCAGAATCTCGACGTGAAACTGAATGTCGGCCGCCAAGAAGTCTTCCACGCTGTCGGCCGTCCGTTCCATTTCCTCACAGGCCCGGGAAATGAGCCGTAGATCCTCGTCGGTAGCTCGCTCGGCGGCCATGCCCGCTGCTGGCGGCTCGACGGTTTGCCGAAGTTCGGTTAGATGAAATAGGTGCCGTCCGTCAACGTCCGCCCGCGCTTGCCAGTCCAGCACTTCCGGGTCCAGGTAGTTCCAGGCCCGCGCCGGGCGAACGATCGTCCCACGCTTGGCTCGCGATTCCACCAATCCCTTGGCGGCCAGAGACTTGATCGCTTCGCGGACAACCGTCCGGCTGACCCCCATCTGGCCACATAACGTCCATTCCTGGGGAAGCGGGTCTCCCGGCTTCACCTCGCCCGCCAAAATCTGGCAACCCAGGTCGTAGACCACTTGGCCGCAGAGGTTTCGGCGCGATCGGGAAATTTCCATGTTTCAGTCCCCTGACCTGTTGAATATCATATTGTAATACAATAACATGATTGCGTGCGGGGTCAATGGGGGAGCCATGATTCCGCGGCCCGCACCCGATGGGCAAGGCCGTTAAGGACTTTGGTAGCCGGATTCGCAAGAATTCGGACGTTTGCAGCCAGATCCCTGAAGTCTTGCGACTTCAGCTACAAGCGTGAGCATCGGCTGGCAGGGCTCTCTCCGACACACACCCGCCGCAAACACGAAACGCTATCCATGAAAATCGACTGTATTCGAACTCACCATCTGCGTGACGAACTCGATGAACCATTCGGGTTCTCCCAGTGGTCCTACAGCACGCGCAACACGTTGTGGGTTGAAATCGTCGCCGACGACGGAACGACCGGCTGGGGCGAGTGCTACGGCCCGGCCGAGGTCTACCAGGCGGCGATCACCAGCTTCTACGCTCCGCGACTTCTGGGGCTCGACCCGCTCGCGACCGATCGCCTCTGGCACAACATGTGGCAATGGTCGCTCGATTTCGCCCGTGGCGGAATCATGATGGGTGCCATGTCCGGCATCGACATGGCTCTGTGGGACCTGAAAGGCAAGTCGCTTGGAATGTCTGTCTCCGAATTGATGGGCGGGCGCTATCGAAAGTCGATTCCCTGCTACGCCACTGGAATGTATTTCAAGGACATGCCCGAGGGTGCGTTGCTTGACTCGCTGGTGGCCGAGGCTGTGGGTTACCGAGAGCAGGGCTTCAAGGCGTTGAAGATCAAGGTCGGCAAGAACCTGGACTTCGACAGTCGTCAGATCGCCGCCATGCGCGAGGCGCTGCCGGACGCGATGCTCATGGCCGACTCCAATCACGCCTACGATCTTCCCGAGGCGATTCGCATCGGACATGTGCTTGACGAACACGGTTTCGCCTGGTTCGAGGAGCCGTTGTCGCCCGAGTACGAAACCCAATTCCGGCAACTCCACAACAAGATCGGCGTGCCCATCGCGACCGGTGAGTGCGAGCAGACTCGCTACGGCTTCCGGCGTCTGTTGTCACCAGGCGGTGTGCAGATCGCCCAGCCCGACATCGCCTACTGCGGCGGAATCTCCGAGGCGTTGAAGATCCGGACGATCGCTTCGTCGCTGGGCGTCAATGTCATTCCTCATTGCTGGGGAACCATGCTGAACCTTGCCGCAGCCACGCACTTCCTTGCCTCGGGCTATCGAGAGCCCGGCCGGGCCGAAGACGGTGGTGCCATCCTGGAGCTCGATCGCACACCGAACCCGCTTCGCGACGAGCTTTTCGAAACAGCCGTCGAGATCGATCGCGCAACCGTTCACGTACCGACGGCGCCGGGCCTTGGTGTCATCGTCAATCGCTCTGCTATCGAGTCTTTCAGAGTCAAGAAGACGGAGATACGATGATATCCGTGTTAGTCGAAGCCTAGTGAACTATCCCAGGAAAGAACAGGAGGAAGTTATCATGAAGAAACTGGCGCCCATTCTTCTCGCACTCAGCATGACCATTTCCCTGACGGGATGTAAAGAGGATTCACCCTCCAATTCCGGGACCCAGGGGAGCGGTGCCCCGAAACCGGTCATGGGGTTGATGCAACATAATCAGTCGGACTCCTTCCAGCGCGCGATGCTCAAGGGAGCACAGGAATCGGCCGACGCATTGGGCTACGAGTTGCTCGATGCCGCTGCCAATGACGATCCGGTCAAAGAGCTTGAGATCATTCGCAACTTCTCCAAGCGGGGCGTGGAACTTCTTATCCTTGGTTCAACGACCCAAGCCGCCGGCGAGACCGGTGTCGAATTGGCTCATTCTCTTGGCATGAAGGTCGTGACCATGGATTCCATCCAGCCCGGTTCTTTGGCCGAAGGTCAAGTGGGCGGAGACGACGTGGCCGCCGGCTATCTCGCGGCGAAAGCGCTGGTGAAGGCCATTGGGGACGAAGGCAAAGTGGCCATCAGCAAGTTCCCCACCCCAATCCCTCCCTCCGAAGACCGCGTGAAAGGCTTCTACCAGGCATTCAAGGAATATCCGGGTATTGAGGTGGTCGCTGACGCGGGTACAGGCTTTGACACGATCAAGGCGATGAACTGGGCGGCAGCCATCATTCAGGCCAATCCCGACATCAGAGGATTCATCTCCATCGAAGACACCAGTGGCCTGGGCATCGTCCGGGCCATTGAAAACGCGAACCTGGAAGACCAGATCAAGACCATAACCGTTGTCGAAAGCCAAGCCATCTATGAAGAGGTGAAGAACGGCAAGATCGTTGCGGGTGTGTTTGCCATGCACTCCTACAACTACGGAGCCCTCTGCGTGTGGCTGCTTGACCGTGTGCACAACAACCGGCCCATCCCGTATATCGTCAAGACGACCGGCGTTCTGGTAACGCAGGAGAACGTCGACGAGAACATGGCCTACCTGAATTTCGACTGATCCCTATCAGGTGTACCCACATTCTTTCGCGCCAAGCGAGGAAACAGGCGCCCACAAAATGGAAAACGCAGCCTTACTCGTTGACCGTGTGTCCAAGCACTTTGGCGGTGTCAGAGCGTTGACGGACATCCATCTGGAGTTCGGCAAAGGCGAGATTGTGGGTCTGGTGGGCAGTAACGGCGCGGGCAAATCGACGTTGCTGAATGTCATTTGGGGAGCCTTCGCTCCGGATTCAGGAAGCCTGTTTGTCGACGGCGAGGAAGTACGCAGGATAACGCCCGAGAAAGCACATAATCGAGGAATCAGTATCATCTTTCAGCATCGGCGATTAATGCCGTATATGACCATTGCGGAAAACATCTTCATCGACAAGATGCCCAAGAAGGCGGGCATGATTGACTACAGGAAGATGCACAAGGACGCGATGGAATTGCTCGAGATGCTGGATCTGGATATCGACAGCAGGCGACTGGTGGCGGAACTGACTGCCGAAGAAAAGCAACTGGTTGAAATCGTCAAAGCCTGCTCCCGTGCGCCCAAGATTCTGCTGATGGATGAACCCACCACGGCGTTGCGCCAGCATGAGGTGGAAACGCTGTTCGGCATCATGCGAAACCTCAAAGCGAAAGGCTGTAGCGTTGTTTTCATTTCCCACCGCCTGAAAGAGGTCATGGAAATCTGTGACCGGATTGCGATCATCCGGGATGGACGCAATGTCATCGACGGACCGAAGAAGCAATTCACGGCGGAGAGTATCGTCGACTATATGAGCGGCAAGGGGCACCAGCCGGACCGCAAGAAGCAGGGCGCCGCATCGGCGGACACCACTAGCACGCGAGCGCCGCAGTCAGGCGAGTTGCTGAGCGTTCGAGATCTCGGCATGCCGAATGTTCACGGCGTCAGCTTCGCGATTCATCAGGGGGAAGTCCTGGGGCTTGCCGGTTTGGGAGGCTCGGGGATCGACGATGTTTTTGATGCCCTGTTCGGTGTGCAAAAAATCCGGGCTGGCCAGATCGAGATCGATGGGGAGAAGACAAAGTTCAGAAACCCACGACAGGCGATCGGTCATGGAATTGGATTTGTACCGGAGGACCGGCAACTTTACGGCGAGTTTCTCGAGCTGACGGTTCGTGACAATATCTGCATTCCCAAAGGCCAGAGAAGCCTCGCCTTTTCAACGATTAAGCGAAAGGACGAAACGCTGGCTTCGGAAGGATACGTCCATAGCCTCGCCATCAAAACGGAATCTGTGCAAACGCCGATCAAGAATCTTAGCGGTGGGAATCAACAAAAGGCCGTCATCGCGAAATGGCTACACGCGGATTCCCGCGTCGTCCTGTTGAGTGAGCCCACGGCGGGCATCGATGTGGCCGCAAAGGCAGAAGTCAATCAGTTCATCAAGGAGATCGCGTCCGAGGGGAAAGGCATCCTCTACACCTCGTCGTATATCTCGGAACTCATGGAAGTCGCGGACCGGATCATCGTCATCTACCGGGGGGAATTATTTAGGGAATTCTCACGGGACGAGTACAACCACAACAGCATCTACTTGGCCATCAACGGCATCGACGAATAGCAGGCCCATGAAGCTCATGCGATGGAGCAAATGGAAAGCAAGATGACAGCGGAAATGAAGAAGAATCTGTGGCGGCACGTGCGACCGTGGATATCGGGCTATCTGCCCATGCTCACCTTGGCCTGCATCGGGCTGATTGTCGTGGTGTCGTTCTTAAGCCCAGGCTTTTTCAGCCTGGATAACGTCAAAGATATTCTCCTTGGAACAGCGGTCATCGGGATCATTTCCTTTGGCATGACCATGGTTCTTATCAGCGGCGACATCGATCTTTCGGTTGGCTCCGTCGTCGCTTTCAGCAGCGTTGTGCTCTGCGTCAGCCTCAACGCGGACCTCGGGCTGCCGGTGGCGTTGCTGTTGACGGCGGCAGGCGCCATCGCCGTAGGCCTCGTCAACGGATTCTTCGTTTCCGTTCTACAGATTAACTCCTTCATTATTACCCTGGGAACCATGAGCGTGGTTCGGGGGCTCGGCTACATCATACTCGACGGGACCTCGGAACCGTTTAGACACCCCGTCGTGCGATTCATCGGTTCCGGCGCACTCTGGGGCGTACCAGTTCCAATCTGCTTCATGGTGGCTGTGCTTGTGATTCTTTGGTTCGTGCTCAAGTACACTCAGTTCGGAAGAAACGTTTATGCCATCGGTAACAATCGGGAAACGGCAAGGCTTTCGGGAATCAGTGTCGTCAAAACCAAGCTGCTGGTATTTGGCATCATGGGGCTTCTTGCCGGAGTAGCCGGTTTCCTCTTGGCTGCACAAACGCGCACGGGGAGTTCTACCGCGGGACAGGGATATGAACTTGACGCATTAACCGCTGTCATTCTTGGTGGGACCAGTTTGAAGGGCGGACAGGGAAGACTGGCAGGAACTGCCCTCGGAACATTCTTCGTAGCTGTACTACTCACTGGACAGAATATGTTGGACGTGAACTACGAACACCAACTGGTCAGCAAGGGAATCATCATCCTGATCGCGATGGCACTTGCCCGCATCAGAACGTGAGAGACTCAGAGGAGCAAAGAATGAATGAGACGGCAGTCACGTTCCGAGAAATACTTCCACGGCTGGAAGCCTGCCGTGTCGTTGCCGGATTCTCGGTCGATAAGCCCGAGCATGCGGTACCTCTGGCCAAGGCTCTGCTGGCTGGTGGCATCGATGCGATTGAGTTGACGCTTCGTACGCCGGCAGCGATGGAGGCGCTCAAAGCCATCTGTGCCGACGTGCCAGAAATGCTGACCGGGGTCGGAACGATCCTAACTCCGAAGGCGGCGGCCGAGGTAAAAGCTGCAGGCGCTGATTTCGGAGTGGCTCCCGGGATGAATCCGCGAGTGGTCCGCGCCGCGCAGGAAGCAGGGCTTCCCTTCGCCCCGGGTGTCGCGACGCCATCCGATCTCGAAGCGGCCATTGAACTGGGCTGTCGATTTGTGAAGTTTTTCCCCGCGGAGGCTGTAGGCGGCGTTCCGTACCTACGCAGTATAAGCGCCCCCTACAAACACCTCGGGATTCAGTACTTTCCGCTGGGCGGGTTGAATGCGGAGAACATGGTCGAGTACCTGAAAGAGCCCAACGTGCCCGTCATCGGTGGCTCCTGGATTGTCAAGAAAAAGTTGGTTGAAAACTTGGACTGGACGGGCATCACTGCCCGCGCCACGGACGTCATCCAAGCACTGGAAGTAGGTATCGACAATGAATAAGGCGGTAGTCACCTTCGGAGAGATTGTGTGCCGGCTGGCATCGCCGGACGATCTTCGCCTGCGTCAGACGCTTACAGCAACGCTGGCCCGTCGTTGTGGGTCAGCCGAGCAAAGGCCCGTTTTAGGTGCAACGGCATAGCGGCGACAATATGGCATTCGCTGTAGAATGGTTTGATCCAATGACGGGACATCCGGGCGCATCATACGGGAGCACGTCATGAAAACAACCGTGAGGAGTCTACTTTCCTGTCTTGCTTTGTCTAGCCTGCTGGCCGGTGGCCTGGCGGTTGGCGCTGAGTTCGATCCATCGGCCGAGAAACCGTATCGCGTGTTGGTTGTCATCGGCGATCAGTGGGACGACCCCGACAGCTACTACATTGGCGGCCCGCGTGTTTCAGGAAAGGATTTCAGCGATGTCGCCACGATGCTTAAGGTCTGGGGCGTTCCGTTCGATATCCTTCGCCTGGACCAGCAGCGTCTTCAGATCAACCGCTTCCTCAACGGAATCGCGGAGCCCAACTACGGCTGTGTGATATGGATGGCCGATCCGGAGAAGCTGGAGGGGTTTTCAGCCAACTACAGGACGATGCGGAGCGCCGTTGAAGACTACGGCATGAGCCTGATCGCGCTGTTTGATTATATCAAGACACCAGAGATCGCTGATTTGGTGGGTGTGGATTATCAAGGCACCGCCACGATGGACGTCAAAAACGAGAAGGACGGGTTCGCGATTTCTGAAGAACATTTCGTCACGGCCGGCGCGGTTGGAACCGTTCTGCCTCCGACCGACCAATCGACTCAAGTCACGGCGGTCAGGTGCAAAGCCAAGCCCGCTGCCAAAGTGCTCGGGACGCTCGGCGAGCATCCTCAACTGGTGGTCCGCGACGTGAGCCGGCAGACCAAGACGGTGTGGATCGGCGGCGGGCGCGACTGGTTGAACGAGTATGCGGTGATGAGAGAGGTATTCAGAAAATCGCTTGTCCACTGTTTGGGCTACGGCGTTTTCAACGACAATTTCGAGAATACTCTCGTGTTCGTCATGGATGATATGGGCGCGTCCGACCACGCCTATGGTCTGCCGGAATGGCATTACCCGACGCCGGGCAAGGAAGCGATCATCAAGTATCTGGTCGAGCCGCTTGAGGAATACGGCTTTGTGATGGTCCAAAACGTGACGCCCGGCTATGTCAACCCCGTGACTCGTAGGGTTGAAAACCCGTGGACGATTGAGAAGTTTGTCGATCCTTATGGAAACGTTCAGGACTATGGTTCTACGAAGGCCGGACTGGACGAGGGACTTCGGCGGGGCGTATTCGAGATTCACACCCACCGGGTTTGGACTCACATGAACTGGGACTTGGACTCACCGCCCGGACCCTGGTGGGATGCGCCGTTGGATGGAGAACGGGCGAGAGGCGCCTGGTACAACGAGGCTTACGACTTTGTTCGTGATGTGCCGGTTCCGTCCAACGACGCGCTGTTTCTCTACAAGACCGGATACGACGCCATAAAGAGGCAATTTGACATAGCGCCGCTGGCGGTGTCGCTCCAACCGATTGGAACCGACGAACGCCTGCGTCACGGCAATGGGCGGATGGCTGCCATTGCGGGCTATGGCATTAGCTGGACAACGAAGTACATTGGCTACGATCGTCTCGTGCATTTCAGTATACCTGAGATGATCCCGGAACGGCTGCAATGCCACGACTTGGACGTCATCGAAAAGAGCGATTCAGAAATAACGGGCCCCCTGCGTGAGTTGAGAAAGATGCCCGCCGTCACTTTGATTGCCGCAAAGGTCACCGGCTCGCGCGCGGTCGATCTGACTGGCGGCAGGGACTGGATCGAGTCGAGAAAAGACAAACGCTGGATCGGTTTCAACGAGATGTGCGCCTATCTGCACAGCGACATCGACGTTTCATCGGCCGACGGGCTGGCGATCCGGATCCGGTACGACGACCACTACTGCCGCCACTTCGCCAAACGCTCCTCGCACTGGACGCTGGAGCTTGCCGACCGCTATCGAGAGCCACTCGGCCGGCAGATCGGCATCGAGGTAGACGGCAAAGTCGAGAAAAGCGCACCCGCGGCTCGTCAGACCCTGACGCTTCCGGCGGGCGTCGGTATGCACACGGTCGAGATCCGGTCCGAGTAGCGAACGACATTTCCCAGTCAAGAGCACGATCGTCCACCAAGACATCACGGAATGCGCAACCATGTCCACTCGCATGCTAACAGTCCTCACGATTTTGATATTCGCAAGGCGGCTTTGCTTCGCTCTGCTCGCTACAGTACTCGCAATCGAGCCGAAAACTGGCGTGGCCGCGGAGCCGGTGATTCGTGAGATCGAACCGGCCGTCGATCACAATCACTGTACAACTCGGCAGTTTCAACACATGTGCTTCGACCACGACGGAGTGTGGTTTGTCTTCTACAGCGACGGAAAGGACTTTCGGTACCAGACTTCGGCTGACGGCGGGAAAACCTGGCAACGCGCAAAGCAGCCCGTTGACCAGGCGCCAAATGGTTCCACCAGCTTTGATGTGCTCAAGGTTGGCGACCGCGTCTACGTCAGTCATGCCTTCTATCCGCTTGGTCGCTACGACGTGAATGCTCCCTACGCCAAAGACCCGAACAGGCGAAGCGAGTACCGCCATGAAGGTCGCATCAAGAAAGGACGCATCGAAGGTCGCACGGTCCGCTGGCTCGAAGACATCCATCCCGGCTTCACGCCCGACTACTCAAACCTGGCGCAAGACACGGCGGGCTTCTACTGGGTATTCACGCGCGAATCCGGAGAAGGTATCGCCTATCGTAGTCGAAAGTCGAACGACATCACCAATTGGATGCCGAAGATAGTCTGCATGCCCATCCAGGGAAGGCATGCCATGGACGCAGCCGCGCTGGACGGCAGCCAGCTTTACGTCGTATCGCTGCTTACAACCGAGGGCACACTGTACGGGAACCTGTTCGACGGCAAGCGGTGGGGCGTCCAGCCGATTCTCATCGCCGACGACGTAACCACCGTGGCTGGCGACGACCGGCGGCTGGCAATCGAGTTCGATCCGAACAACCGGCGGCTGCATCTGATCTACGTCGACGCGGCGAACGTCCTTCGCTATCGCTGCCTCCGCTCGCCCTATCGGCCGCAAGACTGGCAGCCGAGCCTTTCCCGTGCCGGACAAGACCTCGCGGCAGGCGTGTTCACCTGTGCCTTGAGCGTCGATTCGTCGCAGTCGCCCTACGGGATGGTCATTACCTACGGGTTAGAGAAGCACGCAGGCCGAGACAAACGCGAGCGCACCGGCGAGTTGTACGCGCGACACTTCGACGGAAACACGTGGCAAGGCGAGCCAATGCTTGTCAGCCAGCCACACACGATTCAAAACTGGTACCCCAACGTCAACCGCGATGCCCGCCACGGATTGTGCGTCATGTACTCACGATCCGTTGACAAGATCCGTTTGGGCAAACCACTGGCAATCATGGTGTCCGTATGGGGACAATGACATTCTCTTCCGCAAGAAAATCGGGATCCAATGGGATAGGAGGAGCTTCTTATGCTTTGTTCAGTCCAATCTCTTCGATTTACCGGCGCAGGTCTTCTGCCGGCGTTGGTCGCTTTGCTCGGCATTGGCGGGTGCGGTCAGGGTGAGCAACCTGCGGAGAAGAGTCAAGCGGCGGTTCCGGCTGAACGAGGAGACACGACATCCAAGAATGCCGAGCCGCAAGGTGCGACGCGGGTCGAGAGCGAATCGGAGACCTCCGGTCCGGGCGGTGACGTGGTCGGGAGACCACGCCACAACCTGATGGAGGACGAGGCATCCGCGGCTGAGACGCCGCCGGAAACGCTGGAGGAATCGCCCCAGGCGGCAAGCGATGGTGGCCGCAACGCTTCCGAACTTGCAGCCGCCCTGAGCGGAGAAGACGCCGCCCGTCGGTTCCTGGCAGAGGAACAACTCGTCGAGATGGGAGATGAGGCCGTCGCGGCGCTGAAACCGCTGGCGACGTCGTCAGGAATTACGCCCGGCCGGCAGTACGCCATCATCGTGCTCGCCCGCATCGCCAATGAAGAAGCCATCGCGATCTTGCTTGAGATTCTGGAAAAGGAACCAGATGTCAAGCTGCGAGCGCTTGTCTGCACACATCTTGGGAGGCTTGGTGTGGAGGAGGCCGTGCCGGTCATTGGCAAGTGGCTGTTCACCATCGAAGGAGAAAGCGTGCCAGGTTGGTATCCGGGGGTCTCGAAGCCAACACTATTCTGGTTGGAACACGTGTATGCGCTCCGGGCGATTGGCAGCGAAGAAGCGATCCCGATCCTGGAAAGGATGCAGAAGACCAGACACGGCGGTCAGGGCGGGGGTAGCCTGCGAATGGCTTACCAGGAGTGCCTGGTCGAGCTCAAGAGCCAGGCGGAGTTTTGGCGGGCGGTGCGCCGCGTGCCAGGTCTGGAGCCCGACGTGAAACTGCTGTTCGAATTCTTCCGCAAGGACACGCTGGCATCGGTTCGCCTGTATCGGGATAAGGTCGTCCGTGGTGGCCTGGAAGGACGATGGGTGCTCGAAGACATGAAGAACCACACGGATGAGGAATTGCGAAAGGCTGCCGGATCGCTATTGACCCATTACGGAAACCTGCGGATTCAACCAGAGATGGATGGAACATCATGACGGCAAGAAACAGCGAGCAATCATCCGTTGTGGCACGGTCTCCCGACCGTGCCGCGCGGTGCGGCCGCATCCGCGCTGTCCAAGCTGTTTTTGCAGCGTTGGTCGCAAGTTTTCTCTTCCCCGTGGCTGCCTATGCCGTACGGGC
>JACKQG010003449.1_pt1 | contig 19383 bp, 18 predicted proteins | sample 8237621 | NCBI WGS metagenome assembly JACKQG01 (sample SAMN15677084, study PRJNA649215) | marine metagenome | biome: marine; feature: Black Sea; material: saline water; isolation source: suspended particulate matter (SPM) from the Black Sea western gyre | collected 2013-06-09/2013-06-10 | depth... | reverse complement strand
GATTACTGTACTAAAGTACTGTTTGACTTATGTCACTTTATATGCTGGGAACAAAAGTATTTAGAAAACATATCTTGACTGATAAGAAAAGCTCAAAATAACTTTAGCTTCTTTATTTAGAGGTGCCGATAGAACAACGTTAACAGTAATTGAATAATAGTAGTCAATATTTCGTGATTACCCAGGTAGGTATGTCGCAAATTCGGAGGTCAAGCCTTGAAAAATAAAACGTTCGTGTTGTTCTTGTCAGCAATTATTTTTGCACTATCCACAGTAGCAGCGCAAAGTGAAGCCGGAGCTATATTTCTTTTAATCTCACCAGGAGCCAGAGCAGGGGGTATGGGTGAGGCTCAAGTGGCCGTAGCCAATGACGCCTATGCCAGCTATTGGAACCCGGCTGGCCTCGGTTTTTTGAAAGGATCGGAGTTAGCCTTGATGCACGTCAACTGGTTACCAAATCTGGCTGACGACCTTTATTACGAATTCATAGCCTTTCGCAAACACGTCCCATATCTTGGTACACTGGGTGGCCATATTATCTATCTGAATCTGGGGGAACAGATGCGCACCGGCGAACTTGCTGAGGATCTCGGTACTTTTACCACTTATATGTTAGCCTTTGCAGTTAGCTACAGTTCACTACTTTCCTCGAATTCATCCCTGGGGCTCAATGCTAAGATTTCCTATCAGCACTTAGCGGAAATAGGGGCTGGCAGTGAAAGAGGAAAAGGTACTTCAACCGATGTTGGTTTTGACATAGGTTATATGCGCAAGGGTTTGTTTACACCCCGTTTGGATCTTGGAATAACTGTTACCAATATTGGTCCGAAAGTAGCCTTTATTGATCCCGCTCAGGCCGATCCGCAACCAACCAACTTTACTATTGGGTTTCAGTATCGTCTGATCGATTCACCATATAATCGTCTGAGCCTGGTATATGATGTGGATAAAATGCTGGTGGCTTCCTACCCGGACATGGATTGGGATGGCGACGGGTTTGTCGGAAGATATGATAAGGATGGACATTCTTCGATTGATTCTGAATATAACCGGAATGGACAGCGGGAAAAGGCTCATACGGATCCAATTTATCTGGCATTATTTACCTCATGGGTTGATGACTGGCTTTTGGGGGGTGATATAGACCTTTCCCCGTCTAGTCAAGATTCCGATGGTAAAATTGGTGGTTGGGAATGGACTGAAGACAAAGATGAGGACGGAATTGTTGACCCAAATGAGTTAGAGCCAACTGATGATATCACTTATGGTGATGATGGGTATGGTATATATAATCAATATGGCCAGAAAGAAGTCGGCACTGGTGATGAGCGGACAATAATGAACGAGTTTGACAAGCTGGTTCATAATATCGGCGTCGAATACTGGTATGCCAATAATTTTGCTTTAAGATTTGGTTATTATTATGACAAAACCGGTAAAATCGGAAATTTCACCCTTGGTTTTGGTCTTAGGTTTGCCGGCTATGGCTTTGATTTCGGCTATATTGCTGGTAAGCCGGAGGACGCCTTATCCAACACAATGCGTTTCTCGATGAACATGGAATTTTAATTCCATAATCTTTAATTATTAACTACAGCAATTGAATTTATGAGAAGCGGGATTACGTTCCTGTTATTAGCGTCAGTAGTATGTCTGCTGCAGGGGCAGATTCATGACGACCTGAAAATTGCCGCCCTCCGGGTTTCATTTCATTCTGATCAGCACTCCGGAACAACCGGTAATGGCCAATTCCTGATTGCTGCCGAATACGATACCTGCGGTAATTATGCAATCGATCCGCCTCCGCATGACTCGCTTTATTTCCAAGCCCAACTAACAGCCCTTAATAATTACTATCGGCAGGTATCCTACGGTCAGTTTGGTTTGGATACGATAAATTCAATCATTTATCCCAAAGGGAGCAGTGCCAGTTATCAATTATCCGATTCGATGTCGCATTATCATCGCTATGGTGAGGAAGATATTCATGAACAACGGCTAACAGAATTACTGAGAGATGCCGTAACCAAAGCTTATGAAAAAGATACCATCAATTTCTCCGTTTTTGATCTGATTGTAGTCTTCCATGCCGGAATCGGGCAGGATTTTTCGCTGCCCTATATTGATCCCACACCGGAGGATATTCCATCCACCTATATTGATCCGGTCATGGTATATACGCATATCGGGAATGAAGGTATTGTTGTCGGGGATAATATAATTGAGCAAGGGATCATTTTACCTGAGACACAGAATCATCTTTTATACGAAGACGCGGAAGATATATTTCTCGGTGCCGCGGAACCTTGTGATTATCAATATGGATTGACCGGTACATTTGCATTGATGGTTGGGTTCGCAGTTGGGTTGCCTCCATTATGGAACATTGAAACTGGGAAAAGCGGGATTGGAATTTTTGGTCTAATGGATCAGGGATCGAATAATGGACGGGGGTTGATACCAGCCCCACCGGATGCCTGGACGCGTGTCTTGGCCGGCTGGGAGGAACCGCTGACCGTGATCCCCGGCTCGGACGTCATTTTACCGGCCCGCAGTCAGGGTAATCAAATCCGGGTCGCTATTAACCGGGATGAGTATTTCCTGATTGAAAATCGCACCAACTGGATTCACGGCAATGTCAGTATTGATTCCCTGCGCTGGAAATTATATAACGAAGACAAAGAAATTCATCCTGATGATGCGCGCTATCCTCCGCTGGTGGAAATATTAATCGATTCGGTTGATGTGGTCATTGATGATTCGACCGGTGTGATTATCTCTGTACCTGATTACGATCTCGGTTTACCAGCCTCCGGTTTATTAATCTGGCACATCGACGAACAAATAATTAGGAATAACCAGGCTGGTTATGCCATTAATGCCGATCCTGATTATAAAGGTGTTGATCTGGAAGAAGCTGACGGGGCTCAGGATTTAGGTTTTGCTTCCATATTTTTATTTACCGATCCCTCTTCGGGATTGTTTGCCGACATGTGGTATCAGGGAAATCCGGAATATGAGCGGCTTTACCCGGAACGGTCCGGCCAGCCGCTGGTGTTTGGTCCCTACACTTATCCCGATACCAGGTCCAACAGTGGTGCTGCAACCAATATTAGTATCAACCATATTGGGCCACCAGGTGATACGATGATATTTCGTATTGACAATATCTTAATAGCTGATAATTTTCCAGATACAACCCTGCATATTCAGTTGCTGGCGGATTTCACCGGAGACGGAATTGCGGAGATAATCGGCGGCAGGGATTCATTATGGTGGTCTCCGGCCGAAATGGTGCAGAAAACCAACATCTGGCCCTTGAAATCCAATGATTTTGAAGTGGTTGCAACTAATTATGATGCTGCATTGCCAAATCTGATACTTGTCACCGACATTGGCGATTCAATCAAGGTGCATTCTTTTCAATTACATCCTTTTTACATGCAATTTATTAAAAGTTGGTCGCAGACAATTGCGCTGGCCGGTTTTAACCGAATCGAAGGTAATGAATCCGCAAATTCAGTTCGCATTCATTTTGGCGAACAGATTTATACGGTTGATACAACTGAGACAACGGTCGAGGAAAATCCTCGACCAAAGCTATACACGGAAATCGGTTATAGTGCCGAAAACGGCAATTTACCGATCGGTGTTTATTACGATGAAAACGAAGAATTAACAGTACTTGATGAAAACGGTTCAATTGTAGCGCAATTATCGCAGCCTGGGTTAACAAATATATCCGTTATCGATCTGGATCTGGATGGAAGGGCGGAAATTTTGTTAGTCACTGATGATGGGAGCGTCGCTTGCTACAATACTAATCTGACCCTGGAAGTGGGTTTCCCGGTCGTGGCAGATGCCCATGAATTTATTCTGGCGCGCAATTTAGTTGGTGATACCCATCCGGAATTAATAGTGTTGAATTCAAATGGTGAAATTCTTGTTATTGACTGGCGCGGTCAAATAATCTACCGCTTGGCTAATTCGATTGATAACGCTTTGCAAATGGTTACTGATTTTCGTGGCCGTTCATCAATTATTACCGGGTCGACAATCTGGTCATTCGATTCATTGACGGTTACTGAAGGCAACGAATGGAATCGGCAGAATGGCAACATGCTGAATGACCGAAAAATCCATCTCGTAACCCCGGCTTCTGCGCCTTCGTCCCGATTATTTGATCCTGCGAGTACCTATGCCTATCCCAATCCTTCCCGCACTAATTATGTCAAGTTGCGTGTTTTTGTGGAATCGGCCGAGGAAATAGTGATTAAAATCTATGATCTGGCAGGTTTGCATATTATTGATTTTCACCTTTCTGACCTTGTCCCCCATGAGGTGAATGAAATATCCTGGGATGTAACTAACGTAGAGTCTGGTGTGTACTTTGGATATCTGGAAGCACGTAAAGGCAATGAAATTGAATCCGAAATACTGAAAATCGGTATAATTCATTAATGAGGGTTCCTTTTCTTAACTATATTATATTTCTTATTTTTTCTGGATGTCTGTTATATGGCCAATTGGATTATAATCACCCCGAACTTAAGTGGCAGACATTCGAGACCGAACATTTCCAGATTCATTTTTATCCGGCCACTGAAGGTTCGGCCCGTGAAGGAGCTATTGTCGCGGAGAGAATCTATCCCCATGTAACCGGTTTGTATAACCATGAACCAAAGGAAAAAACTGATCTGGTATTTCTGGATACGGATGATTTTTCTAACGGTATGGCTTTTTATTATGATAATAAAATCTATATCTGGGTAACACCATTGGATTTCATATTGCGTGGCAGTCATCGCTGGCTGCAAAATGTCATTACCCATGAGTTTACTCATATCGTATCGCTCCAGGCTGCCATGAAAGCCGGACTGAAAATACCGGCAGCCTATCTACAGTTTATGGGTTATGAAAAGGAAAAACGAAAGGACGTGCTTTACGGTTACCCTAATCGAATTATAAGTTATCCGATCCCTGGAACAGTTGTACCACCCTGGCTGGCTGAAGGCGTTGCTCAATTTATGTATGAAGGCGCTGATTGGGATTTGTGGGACTCCCATCGCGATATGATCCTGCGTGACCGGGTACTGAACGGTAAAATGCTCAGCCTGGCCGAGATGAATACTTTTGGCAAAAAGGGTATAGGGAATGAATCTATCTATAATTCCGGCTATGCCTTGACCAAATATATCGCTGCTACCTACGGTCATGATAAGCTGCGTGAACTAATGCGAGAGCTGGGTCGTCCGCTGCAGTTTTCGATTAATAATTCTATTTCCAACATCCTTGATGTTTCAGCCGACACCCTGTATAATGATTTTAAAACAGTCGTTGAAAAGCGTTACCATGTTCTGACCGAGTCTGTGCGGGAGAAAAAAATAGAGGGTCGGGTAATCTGTTCCAATGGTAGTGCCAACCTGTTTCCGGTGTGGAACCCGACCGGTGATAAATTTGCCTACATTTCTAATCAGGGTAACGATTACATGTCCCAGACCAGTTTATATATCTATGATTTGGATAGCGGTTCGGAAAAGAAGATCAGCAATAAGGTCAGACATGCCGCATCCTGGCATAGCAGCGGTGAGGTGATTTATTATAATAAACGGGGAGAATTGCCGAACCGTTATGGTTCCAGTTATTTTGATATCTATGAATACGACCTGAAAACCGAAAAGGAAACACGGTTAACAAAGGATACTCGGTCCTATTCTCCGGTATTTATTTCCGGAGATAGCGCTATCGCTTATATTTCTTCATATGACGGTACACAAAATATATTTTATTTGAATTTGAAAGATCGGTCGGTTGAACGACTAACCAATTTCAAAGATCGTCGATCAGTTTACCGCTTGAGCTACGATGTGAAAGCTCACCGCTTGTTGTTTGATTATTCCGTACATCATTTCCGCGATCTGGGATATTTGAATCTGGCAGATACAACCTTGGGAAATTTCATTAATAATGCTCTGTGGGATGAGCGGGATATGACCATTTCACATTCCGGTGAAATTATTTATGCCGATGATAGAAGTGGAATTTACAATTTGTATTATATTGGTCCGGATAATAATCGTCAGGGGTATCTTACCAATGTGTTGAGCGGTGCTTTTATGCCTGATATTTCATCCGCGGGAAAGATTGTGTTTTCTCTATATGATGAACTGGGTTATAAGATAGCCATATTAGATTCTGTTGCCCTGATAGATCAGTTCGTTGTGGGCTATGCCCCGGAGTTTTATCGTCGCAATGCCGATTTGACTGATCCAATTTTGGACCTGGATGAAACCGTAGCCGTCCCGTACGAAGATAATTTTACAACCATGTTCATTCTTCCCAAATTGATGTGGGAATACGGTACACTGAAGCCGGGCATCTATTTTTATTCTTCGGAAGTTATTGAACGTTTATCACTCTTCGGACAGGCTTCGATTAATAAATCAGCGGACCTCGATTTATTCCTGCTGTTTGAATTCAGCCGGCTTTATCCGACAATCTACACTGAAATCATTTACTTAACGCGTAACAAACATGAACAAAATTATTATTCAGTTTATCCAATAAATGATAATTTACGATTTCGTCTCATTCAATTCAGCGGAGGAGTAAAATTCCCGCTGTTTGGTTTTAATGCAGTTGATATTTTTCTAACCTGGCAGAGATATCGCGCCTATGTGAAGCAGGAAGTTCCATCGGAGAGACTGGAAGTTGGCGTTGCCTATGATTATTATCGCGGTAGTTATCTTGGTTTTAATTGGAGTGGGGATCTGCTGAAACGGCGCGCGGATAGTAATATTAATCCTTCAAAAGGATTTGCTTACAATTTCAATGTTACCTTTGAGAAAAATAAATTTATCAATGATTTGGATCTCTCCGATGCTGGAACCCTGGTTGAGGAATTCAAAAATAATGATTTAGTGAGGGTCGAATTCGATACCGACTATCATCTGGAGATACCACACACGCGTCGTTGGACGTTGTCATTTGAGGCTGCGGGTGGGTGGCTTTCAAATACTGAAGCCGATTCATTTTTTAATTTTTTTGGCGGAGGACTTCCAGGTTTGCAGGGATACCCATTTTACAGCATTGAGGGAAACCGGGTGCTGATGGGCGAACTGGTCGTTCGTATACCGCTGTTGTATCTTAAGAATTATCCGATTGGCTGGTTTAATCTAAATAACAGTACAATCGGATTTGTCGCCCAGGCCGGTGATGCCTGGAAAACACCTTTGGGCAATATCGATCCTAAGCGATCAGTGGGTTTGGAATTGCGTTTTAATGGATTTTCGTTCTATAATTATCCTACCGCAATTGGTTTAGAAGTTCACTATGGATTGGATAAATTCGTACGGACTATCCAGGGAAAAAATTATGATTATGGAAAGGAGCCACGCTTTTATGCCAGCATTTTATTCGGATTTTAAAAAGATCATGATTCTGGTTGCACTTTTTTCCGTCAGCAATTTAATGGCGGACGGTTTATTTCACTATGATGCGCGCCTACATGCACCTCTGACCAATCGATTGGTCAGAATTAATGCCGGATTAAGCAGTGCCCTGGCAGTAGTGGAAACAGACTCGGCCACTGCTAATGAAGAAATTGTGTTTCCCGCTCGCCCCATGTTGATGTCACTGGTAGTCCCGGGATTAGGGCAAGTTTACAATAAATCACCCTGGTGGAAAACGGCCATCTTCGCTGGCGTCGAAGTCGCTGGAATAGTGGGCTGGTGGTCATTCACCAATAAAGCGGAAGATAAACGATTGGAGTATGAGGAATTTGCGGATCAGCACTGGGATCTGGAGCGTTGGTACAATAATTCCCAATTAATATTTGGTAATGATTGGGAGAGTATTATTCGCGGTACTCATCACCTCACACTTATTATTAATGATCAATATTGGAGTTCAGATACAATTGATTACCTTCAGTCGGTATATAATTTCGATGAAATAGAATGGGCGCATGATCGTGATTATTATGAAAATATCGGCAAATATAACCAATTTGTTGGCGGCTGGGATGATACTTATGATCAGGGAAAGCAATTATGGTATGAAACCGAAAAGGATGTGGGTGATAGCATTGAAATAATTATAATGACCGATCATAAAGACAACTATCTGGATATGCGCCTTGAAAATAATGATTTACTTAAAATTGCCGGATATGCCGTAACGGCTGTGATGTTCAACCATGTAATCAGTGCGATAGAAGCCGTGTATTCATCTCAGGCGGAGGCCAGGAAAAGAAAAACTGACACTTCGGTGGGATTAATCTATGACCGTAGTGCCCGTTATGGTGTGGGTGGTTTGGCTTTTTCAATGCGATTCTAAAAAAGATTCCTGACACTGAAAAATATTGAAATTCGTGGAAAATTGATGAAAAGAACTTTAAATAAGGTAATAATTAAACAGGTTATTACAGCACTATCAATTCTGTCGGTGGCTTTGTTTTCTTTTCAATGTGCCTCCAATAAACCGGACATCGGTAATTTTGATGGAAAAGATAATTATGAAAAAGGGCTTAAACTGCTGGAGAAAAAACGCTATTTGCGCGCTCAGGAGGAATTAAATCAGGCCGTGATAAGCGGAGCCCATACAGAATGGGGCGATACTGCCGCTTTTTATCTGGCGGAAGCTTATTTTCTTAATAAGGAGTATCTACTGGCCATTTCAGAATATGAACGTATGATTCGACGAATGCCTTTTACTACCTTTATGGAACGTGCCCGTTATCGGATTTGCGAGTGTTATCAAGCTGAATCGCCTGTTTATTATCACGATCAGACCTATACGTTAAAAGCAATCGATGAGATCCAGGAATTTTTAGATGACTTTCCAGATTCGGAATTTAGGGCAGATGCCTTAACAATGAATCGGCAATTACGCGAAAAACTGGGACGTAAAGCCTATGAGACTGGCATCCTTTACCTGAAAATGGATGAACCGGGACCGGCTCGAATGGCTTTCCAGGAAGTTGTTAATAACTATTATGATACTAAATATAATGAATTGGCACATTTGGAAATCGTCCATTCCTTTTGCATTAATAATGATATAGAATCAGCCCAAACGTATTTGGAAGAAGAATTCTCGGTATTCAAATCAGAAGCGATTAGAAAAAAAGCTGAGGGTTATATCGCGGATATTAAAAAAACTATACAAAAACGTGCCAAATGAAACTTTGCGTTTTTGGAGGTACTTTCGATCCACCGCATATCGGTCACCTGTTAATTGCCCAGACAATTTTTGAAGCAGAACAGTTTGATCAAATAGTTTTTATACCTGCTTATCAACCTCCACATAAGGAATATGGTCGACTATCGAGTATTGATTTACGTTTGAGAATGCTGGAGTTAGCAGTGGTTGGAAATCCAAATTTTATTATTTCTGACGTGGAAATTCGCCGTAAAGGAATTTCCTATTCAATTGATACGGTAAAAGAAATAAGGAATCAGTACAATCTGGAAAAAGATGATTTATATTTCCTGATTGGAAGTGACACTCTCGCGGATATTATTAACTGGAAAACCCCCCGCCGGTTAGTAAAAGAATGCCAGGTGATAGTAGCGATCAGACCGGGATTCCGACCCAGTGCTATACCTTCCTGGCTGTTGGATAGTGTCCGTTTCGCTAATGTACCACGATTTGAAATATCCTCGTCAGTTATCCGACAGCGCTGGCGGGACAATAAAACCATCCGCTACATGGTTACGCAGCCGGTTTGGGAGTTTATTAACGAACAAAATCTTTATACTTGATGCTGATTAGTATTTTCTTGCTGATTTGTGGGGGCGGTTTACTGTATTGTGGAGCTAATTGGATGGTCCGTGGTGGGAGCAATTTAGCAGGCCAGTTGGGAGTCACGCCCCTTGTTATTGGATTAACGGTCGTTGCCTTTGGGACGTCCCTTCCGGAATTAATGGTCAGTCTTGTGGCTGCTTTAAATGAAAAGGAGTCAATTGCACTTGGGAATATAATTGGTTCCAATATCGCCAATGTCGGCTTAGTGTTGGGTTTAAGTTCATTGATTTTTCCAATAACCGTAAGTTATAAAGCAATATCCAGAGAACTTCGGATATACTTGTTAGTAGCGATTGTTTTTATATTATTTTGTGCAAATGGTATTATCGCCCGTTGGGAAGGGATTATCTTGTTTGGAGGAGTTATAGCATTTACCTGGATGCATTTAAAACATCCCCCGGCAGATCTTGAACAACTCAATCGTGAATCAGAATCAATTCCCAAAAGCCTTATTTTACTTGTATTTGGGATTGGATTTCTTACCTGGGGGGCTGATTTATTTGTCACTGGAGCAGTCGAATTGGCTACTTTGTTAGGAATCCCGGAAGTGGTAATTGGCATGACTATCGTTGCTTTAGGTACATCGCTACCGGAATTGGCAACTTCAGTTGTGGCAGCTTTTCGTAAGGAAAGTGGTATTTCAATTGGCAATATCATTGGTTCGAATATATTTAATATTTTATCTGTGATTGGCTTGGTGTCTTTCATTAGACCAATGTCGGTTGAACCAGGCATCCTGACCCTGGAATTGCCAATAATGCTGGCATTTGGTGTGATACTTTTTCCAATCGCAAAGATGAAGCAACCAATCCCTCGATTATCCGCGTTAATATTGTTTTCCAGTTATATTATTATAATGATATGGTTGTTTAACCGGTAAGTCATTTCCGTTGTAAATTTCAGCCAATTATTAATATGATTAATAACTTTTCATCCGCATTCCTGATATGATAGCCCTGGAAAACGTTTCATTTTCATATAAAAAATGGGTCGGTGTTACCGATGTTAACTTAGTTATTGAACGGGATGAGTTTACTTATATCATCGGTCCCACCGGATCAGGGAAGACTACTCTAATGCGTTTGATCTATATGGATTTGTTTCCGGATCGTGGTAGAGTCCTGATTAATGGTTACGATACCAACCGGATAAAAAATCGTCATATTCCCAGGTTACGGCAAAATATCGGAATGATTTTTCAAGAATACCATTTATTATCCGATCGTAATCTGTTTGCAAATGTTGCTCTACCGCTACACGTGATGGGTATAAAAAGAAATGAGATAAAAGATACAGTCGTTGAAATATTGAATGAAGTAGGTTTGTACGGAAAGGAAAATCACTATCCTAATGAACTGTCCGGCGGGGAACAGCAGCGCGCCTGTATTGCCCGCGCTCTAGTCAAACGACCTGAAATTATCTTGGCTGATGAACCAACCGGTAATCTTGATCCCATTACAGCTTATGATCTGATGGAGCTATTGGATACTATCAACGGAGAAGGGACGGCAGTGTTTATGGCATCGCATAATTATACTCTGATTCGTGACCGTGGTCATCGCATAATCCAGATTCAGGAAGGGAAATTGCGAGCCTGATAATGGATAAATTTCTTTTTCTGGTCGGAGAGGGTTTCAAGAATCTCTGGCGCTTTAAGCTCACTACCGTAACCTCAATATTTTCGGTTTTTATGACTCTGTACCTGATCGGCATTTTGTTTACAATTGGTGATAATTCGCAAAAACTGATTGTGTATCTGCGGTCAAAATACAAGATTGAGGTCTTTTTCAAACAGGAAATCTCGGATACGGAGGCTCGAAAATTAACTCAGGAGATACAGAAAATCCCCGGAATTAGATCTGCCACCAATATCGACCGTGCGGATGCAGCTCGAATCTTTAAACAGCAATTTGGTGAAGACATACTTACGCTGCTGGAAACAAATCCGCTGCCAGCCAGTTGCGTGGTTAATATCAGCCGAACACAGAGTTCATCAATTGATATCGCACCGATTATCGCTGAGATTGAGAAGATTGATGGCGTTGATGAGATTACTTTTCAAGGACGTCTTATTAGTCGGATAGAGCGGTACTATAATCTATTATTCAAGATTCTTACCGGAGTCGCAATTGTAATTCTGCTAGTAACGATATCAATTATTTCCAATACCATAAAACTTACTTTTTATATTCGGGCCGATCTGGTAAAAGCGCTCAAACTGGTAGGAGCCAGCAATATATTTATTAAAACTCCCTTTATTATTGATGGCATATTGCAGGGATTGATTGGGGCTTTACTCGCTAGTGCAGCGTTGTACGGGACTATTTTCGCCGGGAATCATTTTATTGCTGCAATGACCAACAGGATTAGAATTTCCGGTGATTTGTTTATCGCGTTATGGCTGACAATAGTGGCCGTACTTATTGGTATGATCGGAGCAAGCCGTGCTTCTGCCAAGTTACTAAAGTGACTATCGCTCAATCTATTTATTATTCTTGACTAATTTTTTTTTATCGGCCTAAAATTAACGTTATGATTCAGAGTATTAACATCCATTTAAATGAACGAGAACGGCTGATACTGAAGGCGACTATTGAAGATTATATTGAAACGATGCATCCGATTGGTTCAAATTATTTAAAAACATGCCATCATTTTACTTTCAGCCCGGCTACTATTCGGAATACTTTAGCACAACTAGAGCAAAAAGGGTTGTTGACGCACCCACATACATCTTCCGGCCGAATACCAACTGACTCAGGTTATCGCTATTTTGTCGATGAATTATTGGATAAATCTAACATTAATGTGGATGAATGTAGGGCAATTGAGCAATCATTAGTGCAAGTAGCAGACAATGTCGATGAGCTGATGCAGGCTGCTGCAAGTATGCTGGCACAGGTCAGCCGTATGTTTGGTGTGGTGATGATTAGGCACTACCAAGAAAGTATTCTGAAAGATATTGAATTAGTTGCGCTATCATCCGAGCGCGTTATGATGGTGTTAGCGATGAAGTCCGGTCTCATACGTTCCATCACTCTTAATTTAAAGGTAAGAGTTAATCACAAAATGCTCGAGTCTGTTACCGTAATTCTGAAAGAGCGTTTATTGGATTTATCTTTAAAAGAAATCCAACAAACCATAAACGAGCGCTTAAGGGACACTGAAATTTACGAGCACGAAGTTGTGCAGATATTAATTAATGACCCAATCCATCATTTCAGTAACACCCAAAATAGCATCATTTATCAATCAACACTTATACCATTACTTGAACAACCGGAATTTCAAGATGTTGGTATATTACAAAAAACAATTATCGCTCTTGATTCCCAAAGGATGATGGAATATTTAAGTGAACAAATAGGTGATGAAAGGAATAGCATATTTATTGGAAATGAGAATGAAAATATCAATCTGGATCATTGCTCATTGATATCATCACGATTTAATTCGAATGATTTAATGGGACAATTAGTTATTTTAGGTCCAACACGTATATCATATCAGAATATTTTAATGATTTTAAAACAATTTACGGAGATTATGACTGATGTCTGCTGATCCAAAGAGCTCGCCGGTACCAAGGAAAAGAACTAGAAAAAAAAGTGCCCCGAGAACTGCTGAACCCACCCCTAAAAGAAAAAAACCGCAAACAAATGCTAAACAGGTTGAAGAATTAAAAAACCAATGCCAGGAATTGGAAGACAAGTTTTTACGTTTAAGAGCCGAATTTGAAAATTATCGCCGCCGCAAGAGCCATGAAATACTGAAACTGATGGAATATGAAGGTGAAGAAATATTCCGTTCTTTCCTGCCTATAATTGATGATCTGGAACGAATGGTGCCTGCGTTGGCGGATAATGCTTCCAATACTGATAAAGCTACCCGGGAAGGTATTTCATTGATAATTGCAAAATTCCATAAAGTTTTAACTGAACGGGGAGTGAAAGCTTTCAATTCAATAGGTGAAGTTTTAGACTCCGAACTACATGATGCTATGTTGGTGATGAATGATCAGAATATGCCGGATCATGAGATTCTCCAGGAACATGAAAAAGGCTATCTGTATAAGGATAGAGTCCTGCGCCACGCAAAAGTGGTTGTGAACAAAAAATGAAAGATTTATATGAAATATTAGGTGTCGGCAAAGATTCTTCCAAAGATGAGATAAAAAAATCATACCGAAAAATAGCAATGAAATACCATCCGGATCGCAATCCGGGGGATACTGGTGCTGAGCAAAAGTTTAAGGAAGCTGCCGAAGCATATGCGGTGTTAAAGGATGACCAAAAACGTCAGCAATATGATCAATTTGGCCCTGCCGGGGTAGGATTGGGTGAACAAGGGGGAGGTGGATTTGGCTTTTCCGGCTTTGGTGGCGGTATTGATTTATCCGATGCATTACGTATCTTTATGGATGGCTTTGGTGGTGGTGGTTTTGGCGGTTTTGAAGATTTGTTTGGGGGTGGTCGCCAGCGGCAAAGAGTACAAAAAGCCCGCGATATGCGTATTACCCTGGCATTGACCCTGTCCGAGATTCAGAATGGAGTTGAAAAAACAGTCAAAGTAAAACGTAATGAGCAGTGCTCTTCCTGTGATGGAAGCGGTGCCAAACCAGGTACACATCCCACTAGTTGTCGTCATTGTGGTGGTTCTGGCCAGGTCCGGCAAATGAGCCGTACCCTTTTTGGACAATCGGTGGTTGTGCGCGTGTGTCCAATATGTAGCGGTACTGGAGAGATTATTGAACAACGATGTAATTCCTGTGGCGGTGAAGGTGTTGTTCCCAGTGAGGTATCGATTAAGATAAATGCACCAGCCGGTGTGGTCACCGGAAACTATATGACTCTCAGAGGGCAAGGAAATCAAGGTGGGAAGGGTGTATTGCCTGGAGATCTTATGGTTTTCTTCGAAGAAAAGGAACATCCCTATTTTGTTCGGCATGGTAACGACGTTTTTATTGAAGCCCTCATATCGTTCATACAAGCTTCTTTAGGAACTGTGGTTGAGGTTCCAACGCTGGATGGTCGTGCCAGTTTGATAATACCAGCAGGCATTCAATCCGGTACCATCCTCCGCATGCGGCGTAAAGGATTACCGGAATTAAACAGCTCTATAAAAGGTGATCAATTAGTTAGAATCCAGTTAGAAACTCCCTTAAACCTCTCTGCTCGTGAGAAATCTTTACTAAAGGAATTCGATCAGTCTGGTGGCGAACACACGGTTAAATTTCAGAGAGTAAAATTATAATGAATTCTTTAACAGCTCAGGAAAAATTAATAATTAAATTTCTGTCGGGAGCTATTGCTGTCGGCGCATTAGTAGGTATTATTCGTCATTATTTTTATTCTGATCAGGAACTAATTGAATCAGTAAATAACCAAATTGAAGAATTCTCAAAGATGTCTGAAGTTCCTATCAACAACGTCGATTCCTTAATGGCTGAGATTATCCCGGGTGAGGGAAATTCCGGACAAGTCAATGAATTGATTAGTATTAATAATGCTTCTAAAGAAGAATTAATGATGTTACCAAAAATTGGTCCAGTTACGGCAGAAAGGATTATACGTTTTCGCGAGGATTTTGGTAACTTCCAGAACATTGATGAGCTGAAAAATATTAAAGGCATTGGTCCAAAGACCATGGAACAACTTCGATTACTAGTAACCCTGTGATAACAAAGGTTTGAATCATGAAGACTCGTAACAAACATGTATTAACTGACAGTCTTGAGTTTGTCATTATTTTCGCAATTATTTTTATGATGGTCACAATTTATGTGCCGCAGGCAATCTGGGCTGAAGAGAAGGCTTTCGAAGAAATGAGTCACTTTCGGATGGAAAATATCTTTGATGTCGAAGATTTTTATCATCAATTAAGAGATGAGTTCTCTGAAGATGCCTTATGGGCTATGAATGTAGTGAATGCAATACGCGATTCATTGACCGCCGATTCAACTTTTCTAAATGAACAAATACTATATCTTGATGGCCAAGTAGTGAATGTTACTATACCCCTAGGTTGGGATACAAACTACGATACGACCTTTGGGTTTCGAAACAAACGTAAAGAGATTATTGAATATACTCAATATGTTGTCGTTACTTTCTCAGAAAGCCGAAATGCTTATGATACTTCTTACGTGGTTAGGAAAGATTTGGCTGCTGTTAAGGAAGATCCTTCCTTTGTGGGCATTATAGCAGAAAACTTGGAAGAACGAGTAGAAATAATTACTTATTATGATACCTATATGCCCGACTCTTCATTTTTCTACTGTCCGTTAACGAACGAATCATATGAAATTTCAATTGAAAACGGGATTAAAGTAAGTAGTCCGATTAAAGAGGATATAATTGACCGCCAGTATCTGGTGTTTTCATTTCGTGGCGCTAATCACGGCTATATCGAGGATGGCGTACCAAGTTGGAAAATGTAATTGACGGTTTTCGACTACCTAGAATAATCGATTAAACTATACTCAATCAGATCAATGTTTATCTCATATCTAATGGGTTAGTAGCGCGGTAAATGGTTTTTAAAGTATTTGGTTGCAGTCCCAATTCAACACTTCAGTGCTTATTTAAATCCAAACCTGGTACCAGCAGATAACTGAAATATGGAGATAATTACCGGCAAATACAAGGGTAAGCTGATTGAGACACTTTCACGTAACTGCTACCGTCCCACAACCTCCCGAATACGGAAAAGTATTTTTGATATTTTGGGTAATCTGGAAGCTTCCAAAGTTCTGGATTTATTTGCCGGAAGCGGCATATTAGGATTTGAGGCTGCCAGCCGCGGTGCCTGCGAGGTTACATTTATCGAAAATAATTTTCAACTGCTTAAACTGTTGCGATTGAATAGCGCTAAGTTTGACCAAACTGACATTATTGTAAAAAGAAGCGATGTCTTTTCCTTTTTACCAAAAGCCGGTAATTTTGACCTTGTTTTTGCTGATCCTCCCTATGGAAAGGTTGACTTAAAAAAATTGATTGATTTATGTCGGAGGCATATTAGAAAAAATGGAAAGTTCCTTTTGGAATCTTCGATTCGTGATAAATTACCACCTGATTTTAGTCGTGAAAAAGTATATGGGGATACTCGAATAACTTTTTGGGAGAGTATTGAATGAAAAGAGTAATTTATCCGGGGACTTTTGATCCGGTGACATTTGGTCATCTGGATATTGCCAAACGTGCATCAAAATTATTTGACGAGGTAATTTTTGTTGTAGCGGTTAATCCTGCCAAAAAGCCGCTTTTTACCACTAAAGAAAGGGTGGACTTAATCAAAGCAGCCGCTATTGACATACCTAACACTAAAGTGACCTCAACCAAAAACCTGATCGCAAATTTCGCTCACGAGGTATCGGCGATAGCTTTAATTCGCGGATTACGACATGTGAGCGATTTCGAATACGAATTTCAAATGGCAATGATGAATTATCATTTAAATCCGGAAGTGTCAACCATCCTGTTGATTCCGGATGAAAAATATATTCACCTGAATTCAACTGTTATCAAAGATATTGTAAGATTGAATGGGGATGTGAGTGATTATGTGCCAGCTCTGGTACTTGATGCAATTAGACGAAAACAAAATTCCTGATTTGGCTTATAATCAATTAACAATCGAAAGGTCTTAACTGCTTATGCCTACTTATGATTATCGTTGCACTGTTTGCGGAAATCAATTTGAGCATTTTCAATCCATGTTTGATGAACTGTTGAATTCCTGCCCGCGCTGCAATTCGGCAGTTCGTAGAGTCATCAGTGGGGGAACGGGATTAATTTTTAAAGGTTCAGGGTTTTATATCACTGATTATAAAAATAATAAGAATACAAGTAATATAAAAACGCCTGATAGCTCAACCAAGCAAAGTGCAAATAAGAAACCTACAGATTCCCGTGAGAAAACCGTAAAATCCGTTTCCAAATGAATTACAGCCTACTGATGTAATTCAACATTTGCTAAAATCTGCATAATATTCAAATTTTTACAATCATGTTTATTGATTTTACCCGAATTGAATTAATCGCTGGTAATGGCGGTCCCGGAGCCGTCAGCTTCCGTCGTGAAAAATATATCTCCAAGGGAGGACCTGATGGTGGTGACGGAGGACGTGGCGGGCATATTATATTTTTTGTTGACCCCCACTTGAATACTCTGCAGGATATTCGTTATCGCCGTGTTTATAAAGCTGAAAAAGGTGCCACCGGACGCTCTGCCATGAAAACCGGGCGCAATGGAGAAGATATTCGAATTGCCGTGCCGCAGGGTACGATGATTAAGAATGACCTAACCGATGAAGTGCTTGCTGATCTGATCCAAGCAGGGCAGGAATTTACTGCTTGTAAAGGTGGGAAAGGAGGACGCGGTAATGTTCATTTTAAATCATCAACACGTCAGACTCCACGATATGCTCAGCCCGGCTTAGCCGGCGAAAAGGGAATATTTGAAATTGAATTAAAAGTACTGGCGGATGTGGGACTTGTAGGCTTACCAAATGCTGGAAAATCAACCCTGGTTTCCCGGCTATCGGCCGCGCGACCTAAAATTGCCGATTACCCTTTTACTACCCTGCAACCGCATATCGGAATCGTCAAGTATGGTGATTTCGGTTCATTTGTCATCGCCGATATTCCCGGTTTGATCGAAGGTGCCAGCAAAGGCAAAGGGTTGGGGCACCAGTTTCTCAAGCATATCGAACGGACCAGGGTATTAATTTTTATGATAGAATCCCAAGAGGAAAACCCTGTCCAGGTTTTTAATACTTTACAAAATGAGCTGAATCAATTTAACCGTGATCTGGCATTGAAAAAATATTTCATCGTACGCACCAAGATTGATATGTTTCCAGATGGACAGGGTTTATCCCAATGGGATGATTTCCCCGAAAAATATTGTGATATTTCATCTGTTTCAGGCGCTGGGATTAACACACTTATTAAATCTATCACTGAGATATTAAATGGAGAATGATCAACTAATCGCTCTAATCAACCTGTTGAATGTCAATGGGATCGGACCGCAAAAAGTTAGCAGCCTGGTAGCATATTTTAAAGATCCAACCCTAATCTTTCGGCAATCCAAATCAGCATTATGTCAAGTTGAAGGGGTTGATTTAAAATCAACAGAGAAAATAATTGCTTATAATGATCATGAATTTGGCAGCTCAATTCTTGCAAAAATGGACCGGATTGATGCAGGTATTATTACTTTGTGGGACCCTAATTATCCCTTGTTATTAAAAAAAATTTATGATCCGCCACCTGTATTGTACTACCTTGGAAATGAATTAAGTAAACAGGAAGACTGCATCGCTATTGTCGGCAGTCGTACAACGACGGCATATGGCCGGACTACTGCGGAAATGATAACCCGTGAACTGGTTTCATACGGTTTGACCACCGTTAGCGGACTAGCCCGGGGCATCGATTCGGTAGTCCACCGGGAGACAGTTAAATCAGAAGGGCGGACGCTGGCGGTCCTTGGCAGCGGTATTGATATAATCTATCCGGCTGAAAACCGTAAACTGGCCGAGGATATTTTAGAAAAAGGAACGGTTATCTC
>JACKQG010003448.1_pt1 | contig 19386 bp, 15 predicted proteins | sample 8237621 | NCBI WGS metagenome assembly JACKQG01 (sample SAMN15677084, study PRJNA649215) | marine metagenome | biome: marine; feature: Black Sea; material: saline water; isolation source: suspended particulate matter (SPM) from the Black Sea western gyre | collected 2013-06-09/2013-06-10 | depth... | reverse complement strand
CTCACAGGAACAACTATTACTACAATATTACCTCCTTGCAAACATACAAGGGGTACGCCTAGTGGACTAGGAGTAATTATTTATTTTTGTTCCTTTGTCCAACTGGTAGAGGAACAGGGTTTTGTCTTCGCTGACCTTTTCCGGGGTCATGCCGCGCAGGCAGAATCGGTAAGAGACAATTCTTACGGAAGGTTTTAATTTCTTCAAAATTTCCGGGAATAATTTATCCATCGCCTGGTGAGTCAGGTAAAGATAAAGCACATCGGCAGAGCCGGGATCATAGTCGAACAAATTTCCCCGAACAATCTGCACCCTGTCACCGACTCCATTAATTCGAGCCAGTAAACGAGCCAACATAACTTTTAACGGATCAATCTCCACACCTACGGCTCGGGCGGAAAACTCTTTTGCCGCAGTAATCAGAACTCGTCCCTCACCACACCCGAGATCGCAAAAGGTTTCCCCTGGTCGAACATCAGCGAATCGCAAAATCCGCCGGATCGTTCCGGGCATAAGAGGATGCCAGGGAGCACCGAAAAAAATCGGCAATATCACCATCCCTGCCAGAAGCAGTAATCCACAAATTAGAAATGCTGAGTGAAATTCAAACACGCCCAAATATTCTCCCGTTAAAAAATCAAGGAACTTCAAGCCTCGGAAACATCGCTTTCAGCCAGACTCTCAATCTGTTCTATCGCTATTGTCAGCTCATCCCATTCCTGCATCAGGGTTTTCTCTTCAGCCTTCAGTGTTATCTGTTCTTCCAAAGTTTCCAGCAGCCGGGGTTTTTGATCTTCCTCATATATAGCGGTATCGGCAAGCCGCGCTTGCAAAGTTTCATCAGCTTGCATTAAAACCTCCAAACGGGACTCCACTTTAGCCAATCTTGTTTGCAAAGGTTTCAGGTTTTTATAACGCTGGTTTCGGTCTTCGGCTTCCTTTTTTTTCCTCTCCCTGTTCAACTTCGACGAAGACGGTTCCTTTGCCGACCCGGAAGAAACTTCCACATCCTGAACCTCTTTTGATCTCGCCCACTCATAACCACTGTAATCGCCGGGATATTCCTTAACCGCTCCTGCTTCCACTTCCCACACCCTGTTGATAAATCCATCCAGAAAAAAACGGTCATGGGAAATGACAACCAGACTGCCATCATAATCCGAGAGCACCGCCGCCAAATGTTCTCGCGACCTCATATCCAAATGGTTTGTCGGCTCATCAAACAGGATCAGAGAAGGAGGACGAGAAAACTTTGCGCTGGCATTCCCACTCTTTGATGATCCACCACCACAGAGCATACGCGCCAGAGCCAGTCGCGAGCGCTCCCCTCCCGACAAGACAGAAACTTTCTTCTCCACATCGTCACCGGCAAACAAAAATGCACCGAGGATATTTCGTTTCTCAGTGAGCAGAAGCCCCGGCGCCGACTCGTCCAGAGATTGAAAAACCGTATGATTGAGGTTCAACGTCTCGCCCTGATGCTGGGCAAAATAAGATCTGGAAACATTCGCTCCAAGTTTCACTTCTCCGGCATCCGGCTCGAGCGCACCTGCCATCAGTTTCAGAAGGGTGGACTTGCCCGCGCCATTCTCACCCACCAGCGCCACTTTCCATCCCCTTTCAAGATTGATGGAAAAATTTTCGTACACCTTGAGAGACCCATAAATTTTACTGATTCCTTCAATCTCCAAAACATTCCGCCCTGTTCTCACCGGCTGAGGAAAACGGAAGTGAATCGCCTTTGTACCCTGAACCGTTTGCACCCGCTCCATTTTGCCCAGCATCTTGATTCGGCTTTGTACCTGAGTGGCCTTGGTATTTTTAGCACGTAACCTTTCTATGAACCGTTCCACCTCGGCAATTTTTCGGCTTTGGTTAGCGGCCTGAGACTCCAGCAACGCCGCCTTCTCTTGTTTCTGTTTTTCATAGTCATCATAATTTCCGGTATAAACCGAGAGCGATCCACGATCCAATTCAACAATCCGGCTCACCAGAGAATTTAAAAACCTGCGGTCATGGGAAATGATCAAAACACTACCCTCATGAGATTTCAGGAACGACTCCAACCAGACCACCGAGCGCAAATCCAGATGGTTGGATGGCTCATCCAGTAAAAGAATGTCAGGACTCTGCAACAACAAGCGCGAAAGCTCGCATCGCATTCTCCAACCGCCTGATAATTGGTCGAGCGACTTTTCCCATCCACCGGGTTTGAATCCCAACCCCTGAAGAATAATTTTTGCCCGGGCTTCCCGGTCATAACCTCCCAACCGTTCGAATTCGTGTTGCAGGTCTCCGTATCGGTCATGAAAAGTCTGACCCGACTCCAACCGCTCCATTTCAGTTTTCACCTTAAGGAAATGTGGGTCGCCCAGCACCACCCTTTCGAGGACTGTTTCACTCCCGCCTCCCATTTCCTGCTCCAGCAAACCCAGGCGCAGACCTTTTCGGAGAGTCACCTTACCCTTGTCTGGCGTGATCTTCCCGGTTATCACTTTAAAGAAAGTGGTCTTGCCGGTGCCGTTTTCGCCCACCAGCCCCACCTTTTCTCCAGGACGCAGGTGGAAACTGACATCCTCAAAAAGTGCCTTGGAACCAAATTGCTTACTGACTTGCTCAACAAATATCACGAGATGTTCTTGGCTTTAGGGTGTTGTTCTGAGTTTCGGGTTGAATGCTTCTCGCAAACCTTCACCGCAAAGATTGAAGGCCAGCACCACAAACAGGATGGTGAATCCGGGAATGAAGGTCAGCCAGGGTGCATCGAACAAAAACGTTTTACCATCGGCGAGAATATTCCCCCAGGTTGCATCGGGAGGTTGCACGCCGAAACCCAGAAAACTCAAACTTGATTCGGTCAAGATAGCCGTCGCCACACCAATGGTGGCCGAAACCAGAACCGGGGCAATGGCGTTAGGCACCATATGAATAAAAATGATGCGCCATGCGGGAATCGCCTGACTCTTCGCGGCGACCACAAAATCCTGATCTCTGAGAGACAAAAACTCTGCCCTGACAAACCGGGCTATCCCCATCCAACTGGTCAAGCCAATCACGATCATGATGTTATAAATGCTCGGCGGCAACAATGCCACCACCGTCAGAATCAAAAAGAAACTGGGGAAACAAAGCATGATATCAACAAAACGCATGATGAGCGTGTCCACAGTGATGAACCCCAGCTTCACCCTGCCATAAAAACCTGCCAGCCCGCCAAAGAAAATCCCCACCGTCAACGATATCCCCACCGCCACGAAACCCACGGTCAGCGAAACAAAACTTCCTTCCATCATACGGGCAAATACATCCCGCCCCAGTTCGTCTGTGCCCAGTAAGTAGACCCCCATGACAGGCGCATCTTCTTTTGCAGTGATCTTGCTCGTGTAGGGAGTGAGTGGAGGAAGAAACTTTTCTGATAACCGCACAATTTTTGGATCAAAAATAACGATGTTCTGCGTTAAAACCTTACCCATTATTGCCAGGGCAAACAATGCAATTAAAAACCAAAAACTGGCATAGGCCATGCGATTGCGTTTGAGAATAGCCCAACGCTCCTGAAACAGGCCTTTTGAGGGGGGCAGAGCATCGGCTGTCTGTTCGTTCATAATAATTTCCTAAAATTTTATGCGCGGGTCTGCCACGCCGTAAAGAATGTCGGAAATCAACGTGCCCAGCAAAACCAGAATGGCTGAGAAAAAGGTCAACGTCAGAATTACCGGAAAATCTCGCGCCAGTATGGCTTCGAATCCTAATCGCCCCATCCCCGGCCATGCAAAAATGGTTTCAAAGATCACCGAACCGCCAATCAATCCGGGGATAGTCAGGCCAAACATGGTGATGAACGGCAGGAGCGCATTGCGCAATCCGTGACGGTAGATGACCTGATCTTCAGAAAGCCCCTTGGCGCGGGCGGTACGCATATAATCCTGATGAATCACTTCCAGCATTTGCGAACGGACGTAGCGCGATAACACAGCCATCCCCCCAACTGCCGAAATCATTGCGGGAAGCGTCAAATGCCACACTCTATCCATGGACTTGAGCAATAATGGCGCGTCTTCCAGACCAAAGGTTCTCATGCCAATAACGGGCACATCAAAAGTCTTGACCATAAAAATGATTAACAGGTAAGCCAGAAAAAATCCGGGTATGGAGATCAGCGCATAAGAAAGAAAGGTGCTGACTCGATCAAATATCGAATTGCGGTTCAAGGCCGCTTTAATCCCAACAGGAAAAGCCAGAAACCAGATGATCATCATGCTCACGATAAACAAGGGGAGAGAATTGAGGAATCGGTCCCAGATTTTTCTCAAAACCGGCTGGTTATCCTTAAAGGATTTAAGTTCTCCGGTAAACAGGTCTCTCACCCAAAAAATATATTGTATATGGAGGGGTTCATCCAGGTGATAGGCCGCCCGAATACGCTGAATATCTTCCGCTTTCATCCTCGGGTTGGAAGGGTCCACCAGTGCCGGTTCTCCGGGAGCCAGATGAATCACCGAGTGTGAAATGATGGATATAAAAACCAGCAGGACAACCCTCTGCCAAATATTTCGAATAATAAAGTTGATCAATGTTGCCTCACCAGCCAATAGGAAGTTATAATTTAGGTCATGGACATTCTACAGCTCAGCAACTATCTCGACAACCTTTTGGATATCCCGTCCATTGACGATGCACCCAGCGCCCTGAACGGACTGCAGGTGCAAAACACCGGCGAAATAAAAAAAATAGGGCTGGCAGTAGATTTGTGCCAGGCCACTATCGATCTGGCCATCGAAAAAAACTGTCAGATGCTGTTCGTGCATCATGGAATTTTCTGGGGCGGACTGCAACCGCTTCGTGGCCCTTTTTATAAAAAAATCTCTTCCATGATAAGTGCGAATATAGGCCTGTATTCAGCGCATATCCCCCTCGACCTGCATCCCGTATTGGGTAACAACCGGGCTCTAGCCGATTTAATCGGGCTGGAAAACCTGGAGCCGTTTGGCGAATATGGCGGCATCAAAATCGGTTTCAAAGGCACAATCAAAAAAACATCCGCTGAAACTCTGGCACAGGAATTAGCGGAGAAACTGGGTTCGCCTGTCAAAGTGATCGGTGCAGGAGATATTGAATCCGTTGGACTCGTAACGGGCGGGGCTGCGGATATCGTCCAGCAGGCCAGCCGTGAGGGGCTCGATGCCTACATCACGGGTGAAGGGGCCAACCATCATTACCATGAAGCCATTGAGGGAAAATGCGTATTAGTTTTTGCCGGTCATTACGCCACCGAAACCGGAGGAGTGAAATCGGTGGGCCTTCATTTAGAGCAGAAATTCCAGATCGCCACTGAATTCCTCGACTACCCAACGGGCCTTTAAACCGGATAGTGCATGAGTATTCTTAGTGAATGGTTTTAACCCCCCTAAGCCCCCCTTGTCAGGGGGGACATTAAATTGATTCCCCCTGATAAGGGGGATTGAGGGGGTTGCACTTTGTGTGGACTAAACCAGAACCCCCGGTTAAAAATCCTCAAGTAATGCTTTCAAACCGGAACGGTAATCAGGGTACCGCAGGTTCACACCCAGTTCTTCTTTGATTTTTTTGTTCGAGATGCGCTTGTTGGTGATGTAAAAACCCCGGGCCGTGGGGGAAAGATCGGCTTTCTCATAAGGCACCAAGGGTGGCGGTTCAACACCTAACAAACCGCAGGCATACTCCACCGCCTCGGCTGGAGGAGAGGGGCAGTCATCGCTGACGTTATAGACTTCGCCCGGTTGCGGCTTTCTCATCGAAGCTTCCAGCGTTTGCGCAAGATCCTCAGAATGAATGCGTGAAAAAACCAGACCCGGCTTATCAATGCGCCGGGCGCGTCCCTGTCTTACAGAGACCAGCAGGTTTCTACCCGGCCCATAAATGCCCACACAACGAAAAATCATCACCGGCAGACCATGATCCTTGCCTGTCTTGAGCCAGGCAGATTCCACTTCTATGCGTTGAAGATTGCGATCCGTAGATGCCAGCAAGGGCGAAGACTCATCCACCCATTCACCTTGAGTGTCCCCATAGACTCCGGTTGAAGAGATATAACCGATCCATCGCAAATTCCTGGCACTAGAAATTTCTTCAGCGAAGTTTTTCAGCACCACATCGCCTGAGGGCTGAGGAGGAATCGTGATTAAAAGATGCGTGGAACGGGAGATGGCTTCAGAAATTTCCACCGTGGAGTGGGAACCATCATAAGGACATACGGAAATGTTTTTCGCCTTGATCTCTTCTGGTGCGCCCCGCACAGTCCCTGAAACCTCCCACCCTTGCGGCACGAGCCTTTTAGCCAGAGCTTGTGAAGAAAACCCCATACCAAAACAAAACAACCGCCCGGGATAGAAGGAACCCGGCACATCTTTTTTTTCGGAGAAATTCAAACCGCTCCTGAAAGTGTTTTTTTAAGGGGCTTGGCAATATTATATTGCTCAAGAAGCCTGTTTCACGGGTAAAGTCACCTTGAAGGTGCTACCCTTTGCATCCGAACAAGCTTCAATTTTACCATGATGGCGAGTGACAATTCTTTCACAAATTGCCAACCCAATACCAGTGCCATCAAATTCAGATCGGCCATGCAACCGTACAAAGGGCTGGAAAATGTTTTTCTTATGCTTTGAGTCCATACCAATTCCATTATCCCTGACATGGATATCCCAAGAGTCCTTCTTCACTGGTTTGGCAATCAGTTCAATTTTTGGAGACTGTTCCTTTTTATGGAATTTAAGAGCGTTGCTGATCAGGTTTTGGAACAGCTGGTGCATTTGTACGGGGTCCGCCTCCAGAGTTGGGAGACCTCCTGCGCTGATAGTTCCATTCGTCTCGTTGATAGAATCTTCGAGGTCTTCGATCACGCCCTGCACAACTTTATTCAGGTCAATGGATCGAAAATTATCGCCCTGAATGGAAACCATGGAGTACTGGAGCATATCTTCGACCATATCCTGCATCCTTTTAGCGGAACTTTGCATTTTTTCTGCATACCATCTTGCATCATCATTCAGGTATTTAGATTTATCTAACAGGCGATTCCCAAAGCTGACGATTTTTCTGAGCGGTTCCTTCATATCGTGCGAAGCCACCGTGGCAAAGTTTTTCAACTCGGCATTGCTCCGTTCCAGTTCGACAAACAAGCGATGGTGCTGATCTTCCGAACGCTTGCGTGACATCGCCTTATCAATGGTCAAGGGGAGGAGTGCCAGGTAATTCATATCGAGGTCTTTAATAAGAAAATCGTAGGCCCCGGCCTTCATCGCCTGGATAACCATTTCTTCAGAGCTTCTGCCCGCAATAAAAATAACCGGCATATCTCTAATATGTTCCAACAGTTCCAGACCCGTCCCATCTCCCAATTGATGATCAAGCAGTATCAGGTCGTAGGTAAAGTCCTTCAAACACTGCAAGGCCTGGGCCTGAGAATTTGCGATATCCAATTCATAGTCCAAGTTTTGGGATTGGAAAAGTCGCTGGATAGCCACCTGGTCTGTAGAATTATTTTCTACGAGAAGAATGTACATGGCTCTATCCATGACAGACACCTTCAATTAATAGTCGGCAAATAACTCAAAGACCAATACTGGTCGAGAACACGGACAATATTGAGATACTCTTCCGGGTCCATGGGTTTCTCAATATAACCTGCCACGCTATTGCAATAGCTGTCATTCATATCCACGCTGGACGTAGAGCTTGTAAGAATAACTACCGGTATCGCTTTCAGTCGAGCATCAGATTTGATCACCTTAAGAAATTCAAACCCGTTCATAACAGGCATGTTCAAATCAAGCAGAATAAGGTTTGGAATGCGCCCGTCCTGCCCGGCCAAATCGCCTTTAAGATAAGCCAAAGCCTCTTCTCCATTAGAAGCGGTTATGATGGTTTTTCCGATGCCCGTTTTCTCAAATGCCTGCTTCAGACACATGACATCCGTTTCATTATCTTCAACAATTAATAATGGACTTCCATTTCTCATCACTTCAAACTCCATCTACACTACCTTAGGAACTGTAAACCTAAAGCGGGTAAAACTGCCAAACTCAGATTCTACCTGGATTTTTCCCCCATTTTGCTCAACGATCTTTTTGACCAATGCAAGGCCAATCCCAGTCGAATCCGACGATTTCCTACGATCCAGACTCTGAAACATCTCAAAAATTTTATCGAAATGCTGTGGGCGAATTCCTTGTCCATTATCCCACACTTCGAACAACCAGAACCCTTCGATATCGGCACATGATACCACAACTTTCCCTTTCTGTTTGCCAAAATGCTTGATCCCGTTTGCAATCAGGTTTTGGAAAACCTGCTCCAGCCGAATTGGAGGATAAACCACCTCTGGCATGGGTCCCTGGATTTCTATCTCGATGTCTCCTGCAGGTGGTAAACACCGAATCACCCCTTCCACCAAAGACCCTGATCGGACAGGAGTTGATAATTCCCGGATATTCCCCACTTCAGAGAACTGTAAAAGCCCATTAATCAGGTGATACATCCTTTCCGTATTATGGTTGAGTCGTTCGAGATATTCTTTACCCTTTTCGCCCAAAGTTTCCCCGTAGTCCTGAGTCAGCCACTTGGAGTTGTAGATAATACCCCGAAGCGGTTCCTTCAGGTCATGAGAGACCACATACGCGAAGCTTTTCAATTCTACGTTCATGCTTTCCAGGTCGGAAAGCAGAGTTTCCCGCTCTCTTTCAATATGTTTCTGAGCACTAATGTCTTTAAACGTGACCACTGCCCCCACCAAGACGCCATCTTCATAGAGAGGTGAGCTGATGTATTCCGCCGGAAAAGAAGTTCCGTCTTTGCGCCAGAACACCTCATCTCTCACCCGGTAGCTTGCCCCTAAGGTAAATGCGGAATAAATAAAGCATTCCTCTTTAGGGTAGGGGCTGCCATCCGGCCTGCTATGGTGAACCAGTTCGTGCTGATTTTTCCCAACCATCTCCTCAATGCCATAACCCATCATCGCCGCACCAGAGGAGTTAGAAAAAGTGGTTATTCCATCTAGATCGAGGCCATAAACCCCGACCCCAGCAGCATTCACAATAGTTGTCAGACGCAGATGGGTATTTTGCAGCTCTTTTTGAGCCTGAATATTTTTTCTGACCTCCTGCTCGAGAAACAGGTTCGTGGCCTGAAGCTTTTGGGTGCGCTCTGTAATTTTCCCCTCTAATTGCCTATTAGCAAACTCAAGCTCAGCATCCTTTTTGGCGAGTTTTTTAAACTGCTGCTCCAGTTGAACATGTACCTCTTCCAGACCCTCTTCATTTAGCTTGAATAAATAACAAAAAATCGCCGTTCCCCAGATAAGCAGAATAGAAAGGCTTCGGTTCACAGCTACCTTCCAGAACTCACCTCCAGGAGGGGATAACCAATACCCCAGAACGGTTAAGGTTGTCCCCAACAGCGCAGCTCCCCAGATATAGCGTTTTTGTCTGGCACACAAAGCCACCAAAACCAGACTCACATAGAGAACCCCCCCCGCCACCCCCAGCTCCATCGACAGATCAACAAAGAAAATACTGGCAGCCAGCAACCCTTCCAACAGCATGAACCATCGGTATTCCCGTAACCAACTTTTGAGTTCCAGGGGTTTTGTTCTCATAAAATTGCTATTCCAAAAAATTAAAATATACCGCGCCAAAAAAAATGCCTTCCCCTGTTTACAGGAAGGCATCCATAAAAAATTCCAGCATTAACTGTTCGGCATAAATCCAGCCACCCAAATAAGTTAAACACGGTATCCTTATTTGCGCACTCCCTTTCGATATTTTTGTCGGACGGGAACCCGGTTATTCAGAAACAAAAGAAACAACGAACCCAAAAGCCCCATTCCTACCGGATAAACCCAGTTCATTTCAGCAGCCATAACAACCTCGTGGTTAAAAAGTGAATCGATATTTTTCAAATAATTCGAGCGTCACAACTTCTTTACCTTCTTTAGTAACCTCTTGCTCAATACGCTTCACCGCCATATTGCGAATGAAAGGAATCGGAATCCGGGAAACTTTTTCCAAAGCGTCGTCTTCCCATTTCAGAGAAACTTCCACAGTCTCTTCCTTTTCCTGATCAATCTGTTCATCGCGTTTAAGGTCTTCTTCAGTCACTTCCATACCCATCGCCTCTTTAGCCGATGCAGGCATGATATTGGTGAACACCTCATCAATGATAGAAGGGGTGATCATCTTATCTCCACGCTGGCGGGCGCGGCCCTCAATGGTCTGTTTGGCCATACCCAGAACAAAGGGAGGCACCTTTTCCATTTTCTCCAATGCTTCCTTGCTCCAGGGCATGCCCTGGGGAGCTGCAACTTCCATATAGTCTTTAAATTTTTCAACAATGTCGTCTTTTTTCTCAGTACGCATGGAAAGAAAGTCTTCGATTTCTTCAATCACTTCCACCTTGCGCGGACTTTGCCGCATCTTATCCTTGGCCACATCAAAGGCGTCCATCGTAAGTTCTTCAAATCCGAACCCCTTTACCCTTTTGGACACCAGCATCATGGACTCATTACGAATTTCGGTCAGATAATCAGAGGTCACAATTTTAAAGCCTCTCTTAACGCACCGCTGAACCATCAGCTTGCGAATGCCTGGGCGCACAAATTCCGGAGCGTGTTTCACTCTCTCCCAGGCATCTTCAGACCATTCAACGCCATTTTCCCTGGCATAAGGATGATCTGCATCAGCGATTTTGATTTCTCCTGTTCCCATAAACACCACCTAAATAAGGATGAAACTTTTACATTTATCATGTAAAAAGATTGTAATATAAAGACATTTTCAAAAATCAACGTTTACACCGTCCCTCAGTTCACAAAGGGTGGCAGCGCGTAAAGTTCCTGATTTTCAGAGGCCTTCTTAAAAATTACTTGAACCCCATGGCAATGTCAATTAATTTGAAGGCTTTTCAAAACCCGTCCAGATAAGAAACGACCGATATGCGACAATCCCCTATTGTTTACTTTTTATTTTTTATTTCCGGCATCACCGCCCTGACTTATGAAATCGTCTGGACCCGGATGCTGACTCTGGTGTTCGGGCATACCGTGTTTTCCGTATCGGTCGTGCTGGCAGCATTCATGGCGGGTTTGGGTCTTGGCAGTTACCTGTTCGGCTATGCCGTTGACCGGTTGCCAGAGACAAGCGATTCTCCCACAGGGGGAAAAACCGCTCTTCTCCTCTATGGCTGGATAGAAATTCTGATTTTCGCCAGTGGAGCGCTGCTCTCTCTCTTATTCGCCAATTTTTCGGGACTCTATGCCTCCCTGCACAGCGTCATCCCCGAATCAATCCCCTTACAGAATGCGATAAAAATGTTGTTTGCTTTTGGGATGATGCTGATTCCCACCACCTTCATGGGAGCTACCCTGCCGATCATCAGTAAATATTGCGTCACCGATGACAGCCGGATGGGAACTCAAGTGAGCCTCCTCTATGCACTCAACACTTTGGGTGCCGCAGTGGGTTGCCTGTTGACCGGATTCTTTATGATGGGAACGTTCGGAGTTCTGCAAACCGTTCTTCTGGCGGCAGGAGCAAACTTGTTGATCGGAATCAGCGCATTGAGCATTTATCTGGAAATCGCCCCCGGTGCCGATTGGAAGTTTCGGCTACCCCCTTTGCGGATGCCACGCATCGACCTGAACGCAGATCAGAAATTCTGGATGGGCATCAGCTTTGTTTGTGGGTTCACAGCTTTAGCCTATGAAGTTTTATGGACCCGGTTGTTGGTATTCAGTATCGCCAGCACTGTCTATTCCTTCAGCATGATGCTCACTGTCTTTCTTCTGGGAATCTTTTTGGGAAGCCTGTTGTTGATCCCCCTGGCATCGCGGATCCATAATATCCGGACAGCATTATTAGTACTACAGGCCAGCACCGGCCTTTACGTGCTCGGTTCTCTGTACGGGATTGAGTCGATCCTTTCCGCCCCCTGGAATGGGTATAACCTGACCCATCCCGCCGAGGCATTTTTGCGCTACTTCAAGGATTCTGCCGGGCTCATGCTGGTGCCAACACTGCTATTAGGCATGTGCTTTCCCCTGTTGATAAAAGTAGTTTCAGGCGGGCATCAAAACGTTGGCAAAGCCACCGGCCAGATCTACTCAGCAAATACGCTGGGAGCAATTTTCGGATCGTTGAGCGCGGGGTTTTTGCTTCTGCCTAATTTAGGAAGCCAGGTGAGCCTGACCCTGGTCGCCACCCTGAACCTGCTGACCACTGTTTTACTGTTCCGCACCGGAAACTACATGAGTCAGGCAGTGCGCAAGGGACTGACCGTTGTGTTCGTCGCGTTGATCCTCTTTATCAACATGGCCATCCCCGCTGATTTATTGAATCCATTTTTCATGCGGGACAGCGCCGGAAAACGCAATCTTAAAAAACTGCTGTATTTCGAGGAAGGCATCTCCGATACCGTGGCCGTGTTCAAGGACGACTATGGCATTCTCGACCCGACCGCGAAACGGTTGATCACCAACGGCATTTCCATGTCGGCCTCCAACCTGATCGCGACACGCTACATGAAACTGTTCGCCCATGTTCCCATTCTGCTGGTGGACCAACCCGATGATGTACTGGTGGTCTGTTTTGGAACCGGGCAAACCACCGGTGCGGCGGGCATGCACCCACGTGTCAAGACCGTCGACAGCCTGGAGCTATCTACCAGTGTTATCAATGCAGGCAATATGTTTGCCGACCAGAATCATCAGGCACTTCACAATCCCAAAATAAATTATGTCATTCAGGACGGCCGCAACCACCTTTTAACCACCCACAAACGTTACGATGTCATCACTTCCGAGCCACCGCCTCCCCGCACTGCCTTCACCGTAAACTTGTATACCCGTGAATATTATGAGCTTCAGAAAAATCGTCTGAAACCGGGAGGAATCGCTGCACAATGGATTCCTCTTCACAGTCAGGGAGAGGCAGAAGTGGACATGCACTTCAGAACCTTCCGCTCCGTTTTTCCCTACACCATGGGCTGGATGTCGGTGGCAAACGAAATTCTCATTATCGGTTCCGATCAACCGATTAGGATTGATTTCGAAAAACTTAAAAGCCGACTGGAAGAACCCGAAATTAAAAAAGCACTGGCCGATATCGAAATCCCCAATATCTTTTCCTTTCTCAGCAATATCTGGCTTCTGGATGAACAGGTTCAAGCTTTAGGCAAGGGCCATCCTCTCATCACCGACAACCATCCCGCTATCGAGTTTTATCTTGATCTGGGAAACGTGATTGATGTCTCTGGAAGAGAAAAATATGTATTCAACCGGGCATCTTTCGATCAAATTGCCAACCATGTGGAAAACCTTTCAGAGACAGACAGGCTGACGCTGAAGACCCATTATGATGTCATGGACCTTTACCAGCGCGGCGTGATGTACAGCAATCGGGGGCAACTGCTAAAAGCCCTGAACATGACAGAAGACAACAACCTGGTTCGCTATCATCTACAAGCCAGTGAGGATCAGGTGACTCGGCTACTCAAGCAGATGGAAGTGAATCCCAATAATTTAGAAACTCTGCTCAACCTCGGTCACAGCTATTATCAAATAGGAGAATATGAGAAAAGTGTTGGCATTCTCAAAATAGTTTTGGAGAAAAATCCAAGCCTGAGTTATGCGCATTTGTATATGGGCCGCAACCTTCTGGAAATGGGGGAAAAGGGAAAGGCCCTGGAGCATTTCAAGAGCACGGCTAAAAATGATCCGAGCCAAATGGGAACCGTGATGCGCGAAATAGGATTGATCAACCTTCTTCAGGCTACAGAAAAAAACCCCGACGACAAGGCTCTCAAACATTCCGCCGCCGAATTTTACAACATGAAAAAAGAGCATCTGAAATCCCTGGAATACACCCTCAAATCTCTTGACGAAGACCCCATGAACCTTAAGCTTTTGCAAAGCATCGTTGTCAGCTATCGGGGTCTGGGCGAAGCCAAAGAAGTACTCATGTATGGCAACCGCTATAGCCTGATTGACCCCGATGAAATTCACCTGCAATTCATCATGGGTGAGGTTTACAGCAAACTACTTAAATGCCAGAAAGCCATCCCGCTCCTGAAAAATGTACTGGCAAAAGACGACACCTACCGCGATGCCCAAAAGCTTTTGGACACCTGTGAAACTTTCATAAAATCACCGGATATTTAGTCCCCACCTTTGAGGAGATTCATCAGCTACACATAAGATTTCCAAACTTTGACAAAAACTGGGATATTTTTAGTAGCTAGCTAAAATTTATCAACTGCTCCCCTCCATAATAAACCTCATAACTACTTATAAAATAAAATAATATAGGAATTCCGTAAATATTTACATTGCTCTACCTTGAAAAAAACACTTGAAACCATAAAAAATTTCCGCGACACTGGCCTTGTCACAGCTTAATTCCTCTGATCTTTAGGAAAAAAAACCCAATGGTCTTCTCTAGCCAGTCAGATGGTTCAAGCATAAAACCGACAGAAGGGCGTCTTTCTCTCTTACCATTTTTTTTTCTAATAGCAATAATCATACTGGGTGTTGGGGGCATTGGGGTTTGGTCCGTTGAAAAACAAATGAAAGAGAATTTAGCCACACAACTTCAATTAATCCTTGCAGGCAATCTGGAATCACTCCGAATCTGGGCAGACGCAATAAAACTGGATGCCCAAGTCCTGTCTCGTCAACCAGAAATCAACAAGAAACTGGTTTCGCTCCTTACTCTCGCCCAACCCGATTCCGTGACTGTTGAGGAATTGCGTCAATCATCGGAACTTGCCTGGCTCAGGAAACATCTTGGAGCCGACTGTAAAACATATGGATTCATCGGATTCGTTGTGTTCGATCTCACCGGGCTACAAGTTGGGGCTCTGTTGGAAGAACCTGTTGGCACACGACAATTGCTGGAAAAATCAGATTTCTATTACCGCTCCCGACAAGGTGACACAGTCATTTCACAACCCTTTGCAGGAGAAATTGCCCTGCCAGATGAGCAGGGTGTTTTTCAAGCCAACCGGCCGACAATGTTCGTCTCAATCTCCATCCACAATTCCTCTGGAGATGCTGTGGGTGTGTTGGCTTTCCGTCTTCGGCCGGAAAAGGAGTTCAACCACATCCTTTCGATCAGTCGGTTCGGAGAGACAGGAGAAACTTATGCCTTTAATGACGAAGGTTTACTCGTCTCCCATAGCCGATTCGACGACCAACTTATTTCAGCGGGACTTCTTCAACCTGGAGTCAACTCCATTTTTAATATTCAAGTTCGCGACCCGGGCCGGAATCTAACCATTAAAAAACTGCGCTCGGATGAAGATATCTCTAAACAACCTTTCACAGAAATGCTTGTTAATGCAATACAGCAAAAACCGGGGTCGCGGGTAGATGGTTACAACGACTATCGCGGGGTATCCGTTGTAGGCGCCTGGGCCTGGGTTCCCGAGTTGGATATCGGTCTGGCAACAGAATTAGATGTTGCCGAGGCGTTTCGTCCGCTTAAAACCCTGATGATCTGGTTCCTGTCTTTATTTGGTCTGTTGCTATTTTTTGGGGTCACCGCTTCCCTCCTGCGTTCCCGCTATGCAAAAAGCCAGCAACAGACTCTCGAAAACGAAAAACGGCTACGCTCTTATCTGGATAGTGCTTTTGACTCTATTATCTGTATCGACACTTGCGGAATTATCCAATCGGTAAACCCCGCTGTCGAAAAGCAATTTGGTTACACTACCGATGAGCTACTGGGAAAAAATGTGCGAATGTTAATGCCGGAACCTTATCATAGCGAGCACGATGGTTATCTCCAGACTTATCTGAACACTGGAAAACGCCATATCATCAATATGATGAGAGAAGTGACCGCCAGAAAAAAAAATGGAACGCTTTTTCCTATGGAGTTAAGTGTTTCAGAGTCTGTTGTGCGGGGTGAAAAAAGTTATATGGGCATTATTCGGGATATTTCTGAACGTAAAGCAGCGGAAAAGGAATTGAAACAAGCTTATGCCAAGCTGGAGGATCGCATCAGTGAACGCACAGAAGAACTCTGGCAGAGTAAAAACATGGCCGAACAAAACAACCAGGCCAAATCGGAATTCCTTGCACGAATGAGCCACGAATTGCGCACCCCGATGAACGCTATTCTCGGGTTTGCACAATTGATGCAGGAAAGCACCAAAGACCCGCTACCCAACGCACATCAAAAACGGACTAAGCAGATTCTGAAAGCAGGCACCCATTTACTGGAGCTCATCAATGAGGTTCTGAGTCTCGCCAGTATCGAAGCCGGAAAAATCACTATTTCCCTTGAACCCGTTTGCATTGCCGATTTGGTCGAAGAAGTTCTTACCGTAGTTTGCCCCCTGTCACAGAATTTCAATATTGACCTTATTGATCAAATCACTTTCAATAAAAAGATTTATGTTCTAGCTGATAAAACCCGCTTAACGCAGGTCTTGCTCAATCTGCTTTCGAACGGCATCAAATATAACCGGAAGGGAGGGTCGGTCACCCTCTCCACGCAGCTTGAGAAAGGCTCCAGACTCCGCATTAATATTAGTGATACCGGCATGGGGATCCCTGAAGAAAAACTGGACCAATTATTCGCGCCTTTCAACCGGCTGGGTGCTGAGAACGGAGATATTGAAGGCACGGGCATTGGGATGACCATTTCCAAAAAATTAATAGAAGTGATGAACGGGGCCATCGGTGTAGAAAGTATTGTGGGTGAAGGCAGCACTTTTTATATTCAACTGCCTGTTTGTCAAGTCCAGCCCAGCATTAGTGAGTCCATAGGTATCCCGGTCCTGAACGATGAAACGATGAACAAAAGTGATATCCAGAGCTTCACACTCTTATATATTGAAGACAACCCGGCTAATCTGGAACTGATAAAAGATATTTTATCGGAATATCCTGAAATCAAATTACTCACAGCGACACACGCAGAAACGGGGCTCGATATGGCTCGGGCTCTAAAACCGAACCTGATCCTGATGGATATCAATCTTCCTGATATTGATGGTATCGAGGCGCTGAAACGCTTGAAAAATTTTGAGGAAACGCATGCAACACCCGTGATCGCATTGAGCGCTAACGCTATGAAAAAGGATATTGACCGAGCTAGGGCTGAAGGATTCAAAACTTATTTCACCAAGCCAGTTGACATTGCCAAGTTCAGAAATTTTATTGAAGAAGAACTGAAAAACGCAGAAATTTCACAGCAAGAAACGGGGGATTGATTAATGAAGATTGACTTCCTGAAAGCAAAAATCCTGATCGTAGATGATGAACAGGCAAATATATTATTACTGGAAGATGTACTGGAAAATGAAGGCTACACCAATTTCACTAGCACCCAGGATCCCAGGAAAGCCCTGGACATGTACAAAGAAATCCGCCCCGACCTGGTTATGCTGGATTTGAACATGCCGCATTTGGATGGTTTTCAGGTTATGGAGCAACTCAAAGAGGTTGAAAAAGATTCCTACGCTCCAATACTGATTTTAACGGCCCAGTCTGATCGAAATATCCGGCTGAGCGCTCTTGCCGCAGGAGGCCGGGATTTCATCGAAAAGCCTTTTGATATTACAGAGGTGACCCACCGAATTTCCAATATGCTGGAAATCCGCCTACTCCACAATCAGGTTCGAGATCAAAACCTGATTCTAGAAGAAAAAGTCAACGTGCGAACCCACGAATTGGAAATAACCCGCCAGGAAGCCGTTCTGCGTCTGGGCCGAGCCGCTGAATACCGAGATAACGAGACAGGAATGCACGTCATTCGCATGAGCCGACTCTCGGAGAAGCTGGCAAGAGAAATCGGCTTGACCGACCAGGAATGCCAACTCATACTTCAAGCCAGCCCCATGCACGATGTCGGGAAAATTGGTGTCCCCGATGAAATTCTTCTCAAACCGGGAAAGTTGAACGAGAAAGAATGGAAGATTATGAAAATGCATCCTGAAATCGGAGCAGAAATTCTTTCGGGAAGCCATTCCACACTCATGCAAATGGCGGAAACCATTGCCCTCACCCATCAGGAACGTTGGGACGGATCCGGTTACCCTCACGGCTTAAAAGGTGAGGAAATCCCCCTGGTCGGCCGAATCGTGGCAATAGGCGATGTTTTTGATGCCCTGACCAGCAAAAGATATTACAAGGAAGCTTTCTCCATAGATAAATCCATGCAGATCCTTGAAGAAGGTAGTGGAAAAGATTTTGAGCCACGCCTCATTGATGCCTTCAAACAGGTGCTCCCGGAAATGATTCGCATCGTTAAAGAACTTCCAGACACCGAACCGGCGCATATCCTCAAAGTGTATCGCCAAGCCAGTGCCGAGAGTGCTACATCCTGATCCCCACCCTCAATCAGACACGACCCCGAATAAATTTACGCAAAAATTTGGCTACCGAAACCGCCAGTTGGAAAAATTGATTTTTAACCCAGGCGTTACGGTCAAATAATTCTTTGTGCGTCTCCTTTAATAACTTTGGTATTTCCAGCTTTTCAGGGCAACGGGGCAGACAGTCTCCGCATTCGGTACATTTTGAGGCAAAGTTTCCCGGGAACCAATGCCCTTCGCCTTCAAACATGTTGTATCGAAATTTGCCATAGTCCACCATGTCATAGGCTTCCAACAAATTGCGGAAACGTAACACTTCGGGAATATTGATTTCTTCAGGGCAAGGCAAACATTCCCCGCACAAAGTGCAAAGGTCGGATACCCCGGAAAGCGGAGCATCCATCCTTGCCCGGGTATCACGCATCGCCTGTGAGGTATAATCCTCCCCATTCAGAATGGAAAGATTCTGCGAAAAATGTTCGGGTTCATGAATGCCCATGCTTAAAGTCGTGATTTCCGGATGGCTCAAGCAAAACCGTCCGTTAAACTCGATTGCCGTCAAAGGATGACAGGTCTGCTCAACCTTTCGGGAAGGTTTCCACAACAGGCCACCCTTTTCATTGGGAGAAATGATGAACACGCCGATATCTTTCTCCCCCGCCAACCGCACTGCCGCAAGGTTACGCTGAAAAAAATAATAATAATGCAAATTCACAAAACTGAACAGGTTCGTATTCAAAGCCTGCAAAATGATATCCAGAGAACCATGCGTGGAAAAACCAATGTGCCGAATGAGCCCCTCTTCCCGCAATCGGTGCAAGACCTCTACCGGCCCTCCCGTCTTAACCGCCGCTTTCAACCTCTCCTCATTATTGATCCCATGCCATCCGTAAAAGAGTTATGCTCATTTCTGGTGTATGAGGAATGAGGAGGCGGCGTCCCCTTTGTTGTAAAATTGTTTTCTGTGAAAAAAGCAATTCAAACAAAGGAGGCACCACCATGAGTAAGGATAATGTTATTTCTCTTGAGAATCCA
>JACKQG010003447.1_pt1 | contig 19387 bp, 20 predicted proteins | sample 8237621 | NCBI WGS metagenome assembly JACKQG01 (sample SAMN15677084, study PRJNA649215) | marine metagenome | biome: marine; feature: Black Sea; material: saline water; isolation source: suspended particulate matter (SPM) from the Black Sea western gyre | collected 2013-06-09/2013-06-10 | depth... | reverse complement strand
CTAAGGGGCTGTTAAGAAACAACTTCCCGTTTTGCCCCAGGGAATCCGCCGACAAGGTGTCGGCTCTCTGGGTTTTTCGGATAGGTTCTAAGAGTCGGGCAATGGATGACCAAACGACACCACTCCTGTCAGTACGAAACCTGAAAACCCACTTTCATCTGGACGAGGGAACAGTAAAAGCCGTTGACGGCGTCAGCTTTGACGTGCATCAGGGACAGGTCGTGGGCATTGTTGGTGAAAGTGGCTGCGGCAAGAGCGTTACAGTGGGGTCAATCCTTCGGATCGTTGATAGGCCTGGCCGCATTATCGAGGGAGAGATTCTTTTTCGGCCTCGAAATCAGCGCAGCGTGCCAGGCGTCAGCGAGGTCATTGACTTGGTGAAGCTGGACCCCAGCGGGAAGGAAATGCGCGCCATCCGCGGCGCCGAGATCGCCCTCATCCCCCAGGAGCCGATGGCGGCCTTTAGCCCCGTCCACACGGTTGGGGATCAGCTTATAGAAGCTATCCTGCTTCACCAGCCGGTCAGCAAGCTGGAGGCACGCCAACTCGCCATCAAGATGCTCCGCAAAGTGGGTATCTCCATGCCTGAGCAGCGCATCGAGGCATACTCCTGGGAGCTCAGCGGGGGGCTGCGACAGCGGGCCATCATTGCCATGGCGCTGTCCTGTAATCCGAGACTCCTGATCGCCGACGAGCCAACGACGGCCATTGATGTGACGACTCAGGCCCAGGTTCTGGACCTTCTGCGCGCTCTACAGGAGCAAAACAACACGGCGATCATTTTCATTACCCATGACCTGGGAGTCATCGCCCAGATGGCCGACTACGTGGTAGTGATGTATCTTGGCCGGGTGATGGAGACGGGACCCGTGGACGACATCTTCCACGCACCGAAGCACCCCTACACGCGGGCCCTTCTCCGGTCAATCCCCAGTGTTCAGTCAACGCCTCGTGTAAAGCTGCCGACCATCACCGGGTTCATCCCACATCCCTTCAATCGGCCGCCAGGGTGCCCATTCCATCCGCGTTGTTCGGACTTTATGGCCGATGTTTGTGACCGACGGACTCCAAGTTTGCAACCAGTGGGAGATAGGCAACAGGTAAGCTGTTTCCTCTATTGTGGTGTGGAGGATAACTCTTAGTGGACATGACCTTGCAAACCGATCAGGTGCTGTTGGAGGTTAAGAATCTGCGGAAATACTTCCCTATCCAGAAGGGGTTCTTGAGGCGGACAGTGGGGCACGTCCGTGCGGTTGATGGTGTCAGCTTTTACATCAACGAAGGCGAAACTCTCGGTCTGGTGGGTGAGAGTGGCTGTGGCAAAACGACCACGGCGCGGTGCATCTTGCGGGCCATCACTCCGACCGGCGGACAGATACTTTTCGAGACCCAAGAGGGCAAGGTGGTTGACGTGGCCGCGCTGCCCAAGGGGGAGCTCCGCCCTCTGCGGCGCGAGATGCAGATGATCTTCCAGGACCCTTTCAGCTCGCTCAACCCCCGTATGACGCTGTTCGATATCGTTGGCGAGCCTCTGTTTGTCAACGGGATGAAGAATCGCAGGGAGCGCACAGATCGGGTTGCCGAACTCCTGCGCCTGGTCGGACTCCGTTCCGAGTATATGCGGCGCTTTCCTCACGCCTTTAGTGGGGGCGAGCGGCAGCGCATTGGCATAGCACGGGCTCTGGCCCTGAATCCTCGACTGGTGGTAGCTGATGAGCCGGTCTCGGCATTGGACGTCTCGGTGCAGGCGCAGGTTCTCAACCTGTTGCTGGAACTGCAGGAACGATTCCACCTCACCTATCTCTTTGTGGCTCACAACTTGAGTGTGGTCAAACACATCACCGACCGGGTGGCCGTGATGTACGTCGGCAAATTAGTCGAGACAGCCAAGGCCGGGGCACTTTTTAACACTCCCAGGCATCCCTATACGGCGGCCCTCCTGTCCGCGGTCCCCGTGCCGGACCCGCGGGTGCGCTCGCAGCGCGTTTTGCTGACGGGCGAGGTGGCTGACCCGGCTAATCCCCCCACGGGTTGCTACTTCCACCCACGCTGCTCCTATGCCGCAGACATCTGCCGGACTCAAACGCCTACTTTAGAAGAAGTCTCACCAGGTCACTTTGTAAGCTGTCACCGAGCGCAGGAACTGGAGCTCGCCGGTATTGGCTAGACCAGCAGCAGAAACCAGCAGAATTGGGGCCTTCCCTGTTGCGATCAGGACACGAGCGCCAACGCTGTGCGCGGCGGTGACGGGCCTCGAGATGACGGCGCGACAGGAGATGTTTCCTCTCCTGGTTGGAGTTTGATAGAGGAGAGACGAGATGGTTGGTAACACAGTTGAACAGCCAAAGGGGCGGCTTGCGCTGATCAATGGTCAGGTGATTCTGCCCCAGAGAATTGTGACTGGCAAAGCGGTCGTTGTGGAAGGGGAGAAGATTGTAGGCCTCGCTGGTGTCGACTCTCTGGACGCCGATGCGGAAAAGATTGACGTGGGCGGGCGCTACATCACGCCGGGCCTGATTGATATCCACGTGCACGGTGCCCTCGGTCATACCTTTAACGAACCGGATGTGGAGGCATTCGCGACTATCACAGAGGAGAATGTGAGGCGTGGCGTGACGTCGCTGCTGGCGACGATGGCCACGGCACCCATCCCCGATCTGGTGAAGTGTTTGGAGTTTAGTCGCCAGTGGATGCACGAGCCGCACGAGGGGGCTCAAGTGTTGGGCGTGCATCTGGAAGGCCCTTACTTTAGTATGGCGCAAAAAGGCGCGCTAGATCCGGAAAATATCCGAACCCCAGATGACGGCACGTCCGACATTTTGCTGGAGCACCATGATGTGCTGAGGATCATGAGCTATGCGCCAGAGTTACCGGGCGCGCTGGAACTCACAGCCAGGCTGGCAACGCTGGGTATCGTGCCGGCGGCGGGACACAGTTCTGCTAAGGATGAAGACGTGCTGGCAGCGATGGAAGTCGGTCTGTGTCACATTATCCACATCTGGAGCGGGCAATCCAGCACCGTGCGTGAAGGCCCCTGGCGTAAGCCGGGCCTGTTGGAGGCAGCGCTGGTCTTTGACGGCCTGACCGTGGAAATGATCTCAGATAACAAGCACCTGCCGCCCACTTTGATGAAACTGGCATATACGTGTATTGGGGCCGATCGCTTGTGCATCATTTCTGACGCCACCAGCGGCGCGGGGATGCCGGAGGGTACGCGCTTTCAGATGGGGGGCATGGAATATGAGGTGCATGATGGCGTTGGGATGATGCTGGACCACGCATCGTTTGCGGGCAGCACGACCCTGGTGAACCAGATGGTGCCCATCTTGACAGACGCTGTGGGCATCCCATTGGTAGAGGCCATTCGGATGGCAGCCCTGACACCGGCGCGTGTCATCGGCTTCGACGAGCGCAAAGGTAGCCTCGAAGCCGGCAGAGATGCTGACCTGGCCATCTTCGAGGATGATTTTACCGCCTGGCGAACCATGATCAGTGGCCGGTGGGTATATGCAGCCTAGCCGCGAGAGAGGGGGGCCTTGCGGATGAAATGGTTGTCAAAACCGCTCACGATGCACATCCGCACGTATCAACGTATCAGGAGTATCTCCTCAATACCTTGGGGTAGGGGCAGGCCTTGCGCCTGCCCAGAAGGGCGACCGCAAGAGTTCGCCCCTACTTTTTGAGAAAATACTATCAGGAGGACAGAAGGGAAGGAAATGAACAAGGTAGAACCTATCAAGACCGCAAGATATGACCAGTTGCCTGTGGCTATCTATAAGAGCAACGATGAATTGGGCCAGGCAGCAGCGTTGGAGGCGCGAGAAATCATCAATAAAGCGACAACCGAAAAAGGGGAAGCGAATATTATTCTCGCCACCGGCAATTCACAACTCGCTTTTTTGCGTGCCCTGCGCGATCTGGAAGGGATTGATTGGTCAAAAGTGAACGTGTTTCATATGGATGAATATCTGGGCATAGATCCAAACCACAGGGCGAGTTTTCCCCGTTTCTTACGCCAGCACCTTCTCGAAGCCGTTAACCCCCGCTCTTTTCACCCCGTGCCCAGCCAACCTGAAGACGTTGAGAAGGCTTGTCGGGAATATGAAGCCTTGTTGAGAGAGCACCCGGCCGACCTGGTGGCCCTGGGTTGGGGTGAGAATGGGCACCTGGCCTTCAACGATCCGCCCTACGCCCGCTTTGATGACCCCGTGTGGGTGAAGGTGGTCAAGTTGGCGGAAGCGAGCCGCAGGCAACAAGTAGGTGAAGGGCATTTCGACTCACTGGAGAAGGTGCCGATCCAGGCTATCACCTTGACTATTCCAGCGCTGTTGGCGGCCAAGGCTGTGCTATGTATCGTTCCAGAAGAGCGAAAGGCGGAAGCGGTCCGTGCTTGCCTGACAGATGCCATAAGCGAAGACCGGCCGGGATCCATTTTGCGCCGCGTGGATCACGCGCGCCTCTATTTAGACCAGGACTCAGCCTCCAAACTATAGCTCGCTACCGGACAGTTTCTGAGCACGAATGCCACGAATGACCAAATTGCACGAATTGCACTGAAATTTATAGAAAAAGCATTCGTGAAATTCGCATATTCGTGCTATTCCTGCCTGCGGCAGGCAGGCGTGATGAAGTTTTTGGAGCTCGGCAAAAAGTGTCCGGTGCTGAAAACTATAGCGGGCTAAGGACGATAGCCAATTGATAGGAGATCAAAGCGACAGTGGGCGTCACAGCCGATGAGTTTCTACCCCTTGAATTGGTCTTCAACCCCAGTTGGTGGTATCATACGGCTGGCATTTCGTTCGACGAGTCGTTCTATTTCGACGCCGAGACGCGCATCCGAAACGACGTCACCATGCGGCGTGTGCTCTACGAGCGCTACGGCGACCTGGGGCTGGGCGAGGCCGACCCTCAGCCACGGCCCATCATCGGCTCCCTCCACGTGGCTGGCGGCTTTGTCATCCCCGCGCTCCTCGGCGCGGAGATACGCTTCGCCCCCAATGCTGCACCGCAACCGGTAAGCATGAACCTCTCGGTCGAGAGAATCCAGGCCCTGGAGAAGCCCGATTTCAGGGGAACCTGGCCCATGGATCAACTCATCGCCGACATGGACGCGCTGGAAGCGAAGTATGGCTATCTGGTGGGTGATCTGAACACCGACGGGCTGCTGAATGCCGCCTATCACCTGTACGGTCAGCAGCTCTTCCTGGATTTTTACCAGGCCCCCGAGCGCGTGCGGCAGTTGCTGGACATCATTGGAGAACTGATCGTAGATATCGCTTTACACGTACGCCAGCGGACGGGTAGTTGCTCCATCTCTGTCAACCGCATGGTGGAGCATGTGGATGCGGGTCTCTTTCTCCACGCCAATTGCTCGGTGCAGATGATCTCGCCCAGGAGTTACCGCCAGATGCAGTTGCCGGTGGAGCAGCGCATGGCCGAGCGTATCCAGCCCTTTGGTGTTCACCATTGTGGCGACAACCTACACCGTATCGCACCCGGCTACGCGGAACTGCCGGCGGTCTTCTTCGGCGTGGGATGGGGCTCTGACGTGGCCCTCTGCCGCAAGGCACTGCCCGAAGCCTTCTTCAATTTGCGCCTCAGTCCGGTGCGCATGCTGCAATGCACACCGCAAGAGATCGCCGAGGATACGGAGAAACTGCTGCTGGCGGCCGGGCCGCTGGAGCAAGCGGGGATTTGCTGCATCAACATGGACTATGGCACGCCCGACGACAACATCTTCGCCATGTTCGAGATCGTTCAGCGCTACCGGCGTTATGGGGCGTGAACCGCCCTGACACGAGGAGGACACCCATGATTGCCCCCATCGCCCTGCAACTGTACACCGTCCGCGAGGCCCTGGCCGATGATTTCGCCGACGTGATGCGGAAGATCGCCGAGATCGGTTACATTGGCGTGGAGCCCGCCCTGGACACTCTGGGGACGACGCCCACAGAAGCCGGCAGGCTCTTCAGGGAACTGGGGCTGGAGGTGCCCAGCGCCCACACGCCCCTGCCCCTCGGCACGGACAAGAACCGGGTGCTGGACGCCATGGCCGCCTTCGGCTGCCGGCGCATCGTCTGCGGCAAAGGCCCCGATAGCTTTGAGACCCGCGACCTGGTCAAACAGACCTGCGATCTGTTCAACCAGGCCCACGTCGTCGCCGCTGAACATGGGTTGACGTTTGGCATCCACAACCATTGGTGGGAGTTCCAGAAGGTGGAAGGGAGCTACGTCTACCAGATCATGTTGGAGCGCCTTGATGCGGCGATCTTCTTCCAGATTGACACCTACTGGGTGAAGGCCGCAGGCCTCGATCCGGCCCAGGTGGTGCAGGAGTTTGGCCCCCGTGCTCCCTTGCTGCACATCAAAGATGGCCCGGCCATCAGAGATGAGCCAATGGTCGCCGTCGGCGATGGTGTGCTGGATTTTCCCCGCATCATCCAGGCCTCTGAGGGCACGGCGGAATGGCTGATCGTCGAGTTGGACCGCTGCGCGAGCGATAAGATGGAAGCCGTTGAGAAAAGCTATCAATACCTCATCGGAGGAGGTTTAGCCCGTGGAAACAAGGGTTAAAGTCGGTATCGTAGGCACCGGTAACATTTTTGGCACCTACGTCAAGAATTGCCGCGCCTTTGACATACTTGAAATCGCAGCCTGTGCGGATATTGACCATCGCAAAGCAGAGGCGAAGGCCGAGGAATTCAACGTCCCCCGAGTCTGTTCCGTCGAAGACCTGTTGGCTGATCCAGATATACAAATCGTGGTCAACCTCACCGTGCCAAAAGCGCACGCAGAAGTCAATCTGGCGGCCATCAGCGCTGACAAAAATGCCTACTCTGAAAAACCCCTGGCCGTGGCCCGCCAGGATGGCCAAAAGATCCTCAGCACCGCCAAAGAGAAAGGCGTGCGAGTCGGCTGCGCGCCGGACACCTTCCTGGGTGGCGGCCTGCAGACCTGCCGCAAGCTGGTAGACGATGGCTGGATCGGCGAGCCGGTGGCTGCCGTGGCCTTCATGGTCCAACACGGCCCCGAGTCGTGGCATCCGAATCCGGACTTCTTCTACCAGGCGGGAGCAGGCCCCATGTTTGATGTGGGGCCGTACTACCTCACGGCGTTGATCAGCCTGCTGGGGCCGGTGAAGCGAGTGGCCGGTTCCACCCGTATCTCCTTTCCTGAGCGCATCGCCAGCAGCGAGTTGCACCGCGGGCGGCGAATCCCGGTCGAGGTCCCCACACACGTGGCGGGGGTGCTCGATTTCGTTGCCGGGCCGGTGGGTACGATCATCACCAGCTTCGACGTCTGGGCGGCCCACCTGCCCCGCATCGAGATCTACGGCTCGCAGGGCTCGCTGAGCGTGCCCGACCCCAACATCTTCGGCGGCCGCGTGCTGGTGCGTCGCGCCGGGGCCAGCGAATGGAGCGAGGTGCCGCTCACGCACAGCAGCGAGGTGGGCCGGGGAATCGGCGTGGCCGATTTGGCCTACGGCATAGCCTGCGGCCGGCCGCACCGGGCCAGCGGCGAGATGGCCTACCACGTCCTGGACATCATGCACGCTCTCGGCGAATCCTCCGAGATAGGTCAACACATCGAGATCACCAGCCGCTGCACACGGCCAGCCCCGCTGCCTCTGGGATTGAACGAAGGTGAACTGGACACCTGATGAACCATGAAGCAGAAGAAACAATGGCGTGACCTCACAGCCCGTCAGAAGACCCTCACCGCGGTCTCGACTCTGGTGCAGATATCCCTGTTAGCCACGGCGCTCTGGGATCTCCGCCGCCGCTCCCAAGACGAGCTCAACGGAAGCAAAAAGATGTGGATGGGGCTGGTGTTCATCAACTTCATCGGCCCGATGGCCTACTTCCTCGTGGGCCGGAAGCGGCCCGCTTGACACCGGCTAGAGGATCACAGTGACCAATCCCTGGGAACGTTTCAAGCAAGCCGCCCGTCTGGAGGAGCCGCAGCCAGTCCCCGTCGGCCTCATCGTGGATAGCCCCTGGCTGCCCGGCTACGCGGGCCTGGACACGCGGGACTACTTTCTCTTCCCCGAGAAGTGGCTGGAGATCAACCTGGGGCTGTTGGCGCGCTTCCCCGAGGCCGTCTGGATCCCCGGCTTCTGGGTGGAATACGGCATGGCCGCCGAACCCTCCGCTTTCGGCGTCAGGGTGCGCTTCCATCCCGACCGCCCCCCTTCCATCGAGCCGCTGGTGAGCGATCTGGCCTTCTGGGCTGGTGTGAAGCCGGCCGACCCGCAGGAAGACGGGCTAATGCCCCTGGTGCGGCGGCTCTACGAAGTGGTGGACGAACGGCTGCACGCCGAGGGGCTGGGCATCCGGATGGTCTGCGCCCGCGGGCCAATGACCGTGGCCTCCTGGCTGATGGGCGTGACGCCCGTGATGATGGGGCTCATCAGCAGCCCTGGTGAGGTCTCCGCGATCCTGGACACGATGACCACGACGATCATCCGCTGGCTGCACGCCCAGTTGGACGCGCTGCATCAGCCAGAAGGCATCATGCTGCTGGACGACGTGGTGGGCATGGTGTCGAAACGCCACTACGAGGAGTTCATTCACCCGCATCTGCTCCGCATCTTCGACGAATTCGAGGGACTGATCCGCATCTACCACAACGACACGCCTTGTCCACATCTGCTGGAAAGCCTGGCCGAGGCCAACTTCGACGTCTTCAACTTCAGCCACCAGATGGACATCGGCGAGGTCAAAGCGGTGATGGGACATCGGGTGGCGGTGATGGGCAATGTCCCCCCGCTGGATGTGGGGGTGCGCGGAACGCCCGAGGAGGTGAAGCAATGGGCGGGGGAACGCCTGGACAAGGCTGCCCCCGGAGGCGGCATGATCCTCTCCTTTGGCGGCGGCGTCTCGCCCGGCACGCCGTCGGAGAACATTGATGCTTTGCTGGAAGCGGCTCGCGAATGGAGCAGCAGACGGTCGCTGGAGAGTTCGAAGGCGGTCTCCCGACGGTTCGAAGGCGGTCTCCTGACCGCCGTTTGCACACGGAGAAGGTGGCCCCATGACGCCGGCCTTTCAGGCGCTGGTCGGGAGACCAGCGCGAACAGCGAGCGCGCAAACGAGAGAGTAGCGCAAGTGTGATGAATGAACGCTGGTTGAGAGGAGAATAAACGCATGCCCGATTCTAAATGGCACTGGCCCGAAGACCGATACTTCGACCCCGACCCGGCGCAGCGGCGCGTGGCGCGGGAGTTGTACGCATCGGTAGCCGATCTGCCCATCGTCAGCCCGCACGGGCACGTGGACCCTCGCCTCTTCGCCGATGAGGAGGCCACCTTCGGCACGCCGGCCGACCTGCTGATCATCCCCGACCACTACGTCTTCCGCATGCTCTGTTCCCAGTCCATCCCGCTGGAAGCGTTGGGAGTGCCTCGAGTGGACGGCGGGCCGGTGGAAACCGACCACCGGAAGATCTGGCAGACCTTCGCCGATCACTTCCACCTCTTCCGGGGCACACCGACCGGCGCCTGGCTGGCCCACGAACTCCACACCGTTTTTGGCATCGAGGAGAAGCTGACCGGCGAGACGGCCCAGGACATCTACGACCAGATCGCCGCCAAACTGGCCACGCCGCAGTTCCGCCCCCGGGCCCTGTTCGAACGCTTCAACATCGAGGTGCTCTGCACCACAGACGCCGCCACCGATCCGCTGCGTCATCACCAGGCCATCCGGGATTCCGGCTGGAAGGGTGACATCCGCCCCACCTTCCGGCCCGACGCGGTGGTCAACCTGCTGACGCCGGGCTGGCAAGCGAACATCGAGGCCCTGAGCGAGCTCAGCGGCATCGCCGTCCACTCGTATGCCACCTTCGTCCAGGCTCTGGAGGAGCGGCGAGCTTTCTTCCAAAGCATGGGAGCCACGGCCACCGACCACGCCGCCCAGTCGGCGTACACGGCGGAGCTGCCGCCTGCCAAGGCCGAGGCCATCTTCCAGCGCGCCCTGCGCGGTCAGGCCACGCCCGACGATGCTCGCCGCTTCACCGCTCACATGCTCATGGAGAGCGCCCGCATGAGCATTGAAGACGGCCTGGTGATGCAGTTCCACGTGGGGTCGGTGCGCAATCACAATCAACTCCTCTTCGAGCGCTTCGGCCCCGACAAGGGGGCCGACATCCCGCAGCGCAGCGAGTTCACCCACAACCTGCGCCCGCTGCTCAACACGTACGGCAATGACCCACGGCTGACGCTCATCGTCTTCACCCTGGACGAAACGGCCTATGCCCGCGAGCTGGCCCCGCTGGCCGGGCACTATCCGGCGCTGAAACTCGGCCCGCCCTGGTGGTTCCACGACAGTCTGAACGGCATGAAGCGCTACTTCGATCAGGTGATGGAGACGGCGGGGTTGCACAACACCGTGGGCTTCAACGACGACACGCGCGCCTTCCCCTCCATCCCCGCCCGGCACGACCTCTGGCGGCGCGCCAGCGCCAACTGGATCGCCGGCCTTCTGGTGCGGGGCATCGTGGACATGGACGACGCCCGCGAGATGGTGTATGAGATGGCTTACGGGCTGGCCAGGCGGGCTTACCGACTATGACAGATGACCAATGACGAATGACCAACGGCTGGATGCAACGGGAGTGATGCCAATGGATTGGGAACAACTGACTGGCTTGGCGGTCTATCCGAACTCAGTGGTTGAGGCTGAGGGGATCACCTATTTCCTGGCCGGCGACGCCGATGGCAAACGGCTTGGCATTCTGGGAGATGCTGCTGGCTTCGAGGGTATGCGGGAAGGAGATGTGCTGCTTTGTCCGCTGGCGGCAGGCAACGCGGCGACGCTGCGGGAACGGCTCCCCTGGCTGCGGCCACAGCCTCTGGGCTTGCGCCCCTCGGTGGGCTGCGGCGACCGGCTGGGCCTGGCCACGCCAGGGCACGTCCGCGCCGTGCGCCAGTTCGACCTGGCCCCTCTCTTCGCCCAGCAGTCCATCCGCGAGAATGCTCGCACGGCCCGCACGCCCCAGCAGGTGCTGGACGAGGCCATGTGGGGCGTGTTTCAGGAGGGATGGCAGCAGCCCTGGGGCAGCGATGCCGATCACCTGAAGACCACGGCCGACATTGACTCCTGCGCCGCGGCGGGGTTCACTCTGTACACCATTGATCCGGGCGATCACGTGGACAACGACGCGCACACCGCGTCGCCCGCCGAGGTGGAGGCCAAAATGCAGGCCCTGCCCTGGGACACACTGGAGGACACGGCCCGAGACATGGAACGTCGTTACCTGGGCCGTGCTTTCGACCTGGGTGATTTCGCCCTGAGCTTCAATCGGGAAACGCTGTGGCGGGCGGTAGCCAAGTACGGGCGGGCTGTCGCTCACACCGTGCGCATGTACCGCCACCTGGTTCAGGTCATGGGCAACCGCCCCCTCGAGCTTGAGGTGTCAGTAGACGAGACAGAGACGCCGACCTCGCCACAGGAGCATCTTTTCGTGGCCGGCGAGCTCCAGCGGCTTGGCGTTGAGTGGGTCAGCCTGGCGCCGCGCTACATCGGGCGTTTCGAAAAAGGCGTGGACTACATCGGTAACCTGAACGAATTCGAGGTGGAGCTCGCCCGCCACGCAGCCGTCGCCCGCAGACTGGGGCCGTACAAGCTCAGCCTGCATTCCGGGTCGGACAAGTTCAGCATCTACCCCATCATCGCCCGCCACGCCGGAGGCCTGGTGCACCTGAAGACCGCCGGCACCAGCTACCTGGAGGCGCTGCGGGCGGTTGCCGGCGTTGACCCTGGTCTCTTCCGTGATGTCCTGGCCTTTGCCCTGCAGCGGTACAGCGAGGACAAGGCCACCTACCACGTCTCCGCCGATACGGGCAGAGTGCCGCTGCCCGACGCTCTGGCGGACGGCGAGCTGGCCAGCGTGCTCGACCTCTTCGACGGGCGGCAGGTGCTGCACGTGACCTTCGGTTCGGTGCTGGATCGGTTCGCAGGGCCGCTCAAGGATGTCCTGGCAGAGCACGAAGAAGCGCACTACGCGGCGCTGGAGACGCATTTCGTCAAGCATCTGGCACCGTTCGAGTAGCAATCGGCAAATCAGCAAAACGGCAAATCAGCAAAAGGAGGCGGGATGGATCTTGCAAAACTGACACGTCTCTATGATTTCACCGGCCGCACCGTGGTTATCACCGGCGGCGCGGGCATCCTGGGCGGCGAGATGGCCTGCGCGCTGGTGGGATGCGGCGCCAACGTGGCCATCCTGGATCGAGACCCGTCGTTGGCCGACCGCCTGATGGATCGGCTGGGCTGCGGGCCAGGCTGCGCGGCCGTCGTCTATGGCGACGTACTGAAACGGGACACGCTGCTCCAGGCCGAGGAAACCATCGGCGCTGAGTTCGGCAGCGTGGACACTCTGATCAACGCCGCGGGAGGAAACAGCCCCAGAGCCACGACCAGCGCTGATCTGGCTTTCTTCGACTTGCCCGAAGAAGCGCTGCGCTTTGTTTTCGACCTCAACATCGTGGGCACCATTCTGCCCAGTCAGGTGTTCGGCCAGAAAATGGCACACCAGGGCGAAGGGGTGATCTTGAACATCTCCTCGATGAACGCCTTCCGCCCGCTGACCCGCATCCCCGCCTACTCCGCGGCCAAGGCGGCGGTGAGCAACTTCACCCTGTGGCTGGCCGTGCACATGGCCCAGGAATACTCGCCGCACATCCGCGTCAACGCCGTCGCGCCGGGCTTTTTCCTGACCGAACAGAATCGTTTCCTGCTGACCGACGAAACGACCGGCGAGTTGACGCCCCGCGGCCGCACGATCATCGAGCACACGCCCATGGGCCGCTTCGGTGAACCGGAGGATCTGCTGGGCACCGTGCTCTGGCTGCTGTCACCGGCATCGGCCTTTGTGACCGGCATCGTCGTGCCGGTGGATGGGGGGTTCTCGGCGTTCAGCGGGGTATAGAGGGGGATTCGATTGTCGCGCAGTAGTAATCCATCTCGGCCCAGGCAAGGAGAAAGGCCGCTGCATCCACGGCAGTTGGGCCAGCGTCCAGGGCAGGGTCGTGGAAGTAGACCATTGCCTCTTCGATACCGAGCACGACGACCGCATGTGGAACATCTTCGTCCCAGTACGGGAGACCGCCAGTGCGTAGGAACACAATGCACGGCACCTGCCGGGCAAGGTAGACACGCAATTGTTCAAGCGTGGTTCGCTCGTATGTTACACGATACCCAAGGGATGAGAGACGCAATACATGGCTGGCAGGAGTACCGAACCAATACGAGCCCATCACGCGGGCCACCAGGTGTGCCTCGGCTATGCCATCGCCCAGGCTGGCCAACACCATCCGGACGCAGGCGGGCAGGCAAGCGCCGGGGCGACTCTGCCTATAATGCGGAATCGGGAGCAAATCGTTCGGCATTCTCGATGATCCGCTCTAGCACAGCCCGGTCAGCCAAGACCTCCCCGGTTTGGGCGTCCACGTCAATCTCACCGACCTCTCCCAAACGGCCCAGGCCAGGCAGTGCCAGGAACAGCGGTACGCGCCACACGACGCGTTTGCTGGTGACGATTAGCGACGGTTCGTCTGCACCGATGCCTGTGCCGACCTCGGAGAGCACCACCCCGCCTACCTTTTGCCGAGCGACGAAGGGCGTGATGTTGAGCGTTGCCGACACGTGGATGCGAATATCCACCTGTGCAGCCTGGAGAGGAGGGAGCATGTCCTTTAGCTCTGTGTGGACTGCATATGTTTGGCCAGTCATATCTACCCCCTGTTTGTGCATTCAGAAGTAGTATATACTAAAGTTCATACCCTGTCAACTGGAGGTGAACCTATGACAGACTTTCCCGAAGCGGCTCGTCCATTGGTGGAACTAGAACCGAGGTACGACTTCTTTGTGGGCATCGACTCTGACGGCTGTGCTTTCGACACCATGGAGATCAAGCACAAGGAGTGTTTCACTCCCAACATCATCAAGCACTGGAACCTGCAAGCTGTCTCCAAGTACGCCCGCGAAGCGGCCGAATTCGTCAACCTCTACTCCAAGTGGCGAGGCATCAACCGCTGGCCGGCGTTGGTGAGGGTCTTTGACCTGCTGCGCGAGCGGCCGGAGGTCATTCGCCGCGGAGCAGTCATTCCAGAAGCACCACACATCAGCGAGTTTATCCGCACCGCCGACGACAAGAAGTCGGGAATCATGAAGAGCAACGACGGACTACGGGCTTACATGGCCCAACATCCCGATCCCGAACTGGATCGCGCCTTGGCCTGGAGCCTGGCGGTCAACGCCACCGTGGCCGACATGGTGCATGGTGTGCCACCCTTCCCCCACGTGCGCGAGAGCCTGGCCTTCCTGGCCGACAAGGCCGACATGATCGTCGTCTCCGCCACACCGATCGAGGCGCTGACGCGGGAATGGGAAGAGCATGACATCGCCAGGTACGTGCGGGCCATCGCCGGCCAGGAAATGGGCAAAAAAGCGCTGCACCTGGAGCTGGCCGCCGGCGGCAAGTATGCCCCCGATCATATCCTGATGATCGGCGACGCGCCGGGAGACAGGGATGCGGCCCTCGCTAACGCGGCGCTCTTCTATCCTATCAACCCTGGTCACGAGGAAGAATCGTGGCAACGATTCTACGAGGAAGCGGTACACAAGTTCCTGGCCGGGCAGTACGCGGGCGACTATGAGGCGCGCTTGATCGCTGAGTTCGAGACTTTGTTGCCCGACACGCCACCGTGGAAACGGTGACAGGTCAGCAAATCGGCAAATCAGCAACGTGCCAACCCGTGCCGGAAGACGCGGTGCAATAGCGTCAGGTTAACGACTCTAGTTGACATCTGTATCCAATTTGGGTATAATGTGGTCACATAAGAAACCACACGAGAAAGTGGAGGAAGAGCGATGCCTGACATCGGTGTGCGAGAGCTGAAAACCCACGCCTCGGAGATCGTGCGGAACGTGCGAGAGCGGAATGCTCGTTATGTCATCACCTATCGGGGGCGGCCGGTGGGCCTGTTGATGCCCTTGGATGAGACGAGTCTAGCAAAGCTGAGCCCTACCGGCGAGCCGGTCTCGCTTGTCTGGGAAGAGTTGACCCGGCTGGGCGAGGAGATCGGTCGAGGGTGGCGTTCATCCCTGACCAGTACGGAACTTCTGTCAGAAATGCGTCGCTGAGAGAAGACCATGGCCGATACCTACACTGTGGATGCCAGCGTTTTCCTGAACGCCTTCAACCCCTACGAGGCGGGTCACGAAGAGAGTCATCGCCTGCTAACCCTGCTGCAGGAGCAGGCGACCCCCATCGTCGTACCGACGTTGTTGTTGCCAGAGGTGGCCGCCGCTATCGGTCGGGGCCGGCAAGACGCCGACCTGGCCCGTGAGTTCACCAGCGCCCTGAGCCGCCTGCCTCACCTGGTACTGATCCCACTGGACATCACGCTGGCTCGACAGGCCGCTGACGTGGCAGCACAGTACCGGCTGCGGGGTAGTGATGCAGTTTACGCTGCCGTCGCCCTGCGCTTTGGCAACACCTTGATCACACTGGATCGGGAACAGCGGGAGCGGGTGGCTGGTGTGCTCTCCACCCGCTATCCGGCCGAGGTGCTGGTGGAAGGATCAGATCGCTGAATCTCACCAGCTTGCTGGATGCAGCGGAGGAGCGCATCCGGCAAACGGGCGGGGTGAAACACGATGACTTCTGGGCCTCACTGGAGACGACGGCACAAACCCGACAGGTTGATACACGTATGCTCATCGGAAAAGGCTACACAGACAGAATCCTGAACGAAACCGAAGTCCGCGACCTGACGGCTGAGGCATTGACGCAAGCCGACCTGGTAAGCAAGCGGGTACTGGTCATCATCCCCGACGCCACGCGCACCGCGCCCATCCCCCTTTTCTTCCGGCTGTTGCACGAGATCATCGGCCAGGAGGTGGCCGCGCTGGACTATCTGGTGGCGCTGGGCACGCACCAGCCGCTGAGCGAGACGGCGCTGAACCGGCTGGTGGGCGTCACCGCCGAGGAGCGAGCGACGACGTATGCCAACGTGCGTATCTTCAACCACCGCTGGGACCTCCCCGAAACGTTCGCCACCATCGGTGCCATCACGGAACACGAAACACGCCACACGACCAATGGCCTTCTGGTGCAGTCGCTCCCTGTCACCGTCAACAAGCTCGTTTTCGATTACGACTTGCTGGTCATCTGCGGGCCGGTCTTCCCGCACGAGGTGGCGGGCTTCTCCGGCGGCAACAAGTACTTCTTCCCCGGCATCAGCGGGCCGGAGGTGATCAACTTCACCCACTGGCTGGGCGCGCTGCAAACGAGCATGGCCATCATCGGCACCAAGCACACTCCGGTGCGGGCGGTGATTGACCGGGCCGCCTCGTTCATTGACCGCCCCAAGCTGTGCTTCAGTCTCGTCGTGCATGACGAGGGGTTAGCAGGGCTCTACGTGGGCAGGCCGGAAGAAGCATGGGAAGCTGCCGCCGACCTCTCGGCGAAGCTGCACATCGTCACCGTGGACAGGCCCTTCCAGCGGGTGCTCTCGGTCATGCCGGAGATGTACGATGACCTCTGGGTGGCGGCCAAGGGGATGTACAAGCTGGAGCCGGTGGTGGCCGACGGCGGGGAGGTGGTCATCTACGGACCGCACATCACCGAGGTCTCATACACGCACGGCAAAATCATTGACCAGATCGGCTACCACGTGCGGGACTACTTCGTCAAGCAGTGGGAGCGCTTCAAGCGTTTCCCCTGGGGCGTGCTGGCCCACTCCACTCACCTGCGGGGTGCGGGCACCTACGATGCGCAGACGGGCGTCGAGCGCCCGCGCATCAAAGTCACCCTGGCCACCGGCATCCCGCCGGAGCGCTGCCAGCGCATCAATCTGGGCTATCTGGACCCGGCCACAGTGGACCCGGCTGAGTGGGAGGGGCGGGAGAGTGAGCGGGTGTTACTGGTGAAGAAAGCGGGGGAGATGCTGTATCGCGTGAGAACGTGAAATGCGTAGCGTATTGCGTGGTGCGTGTTACGTGTTGCGTAGGAGGAGTTCTCGATAACCTATGACGACTGGCTGGCTTCCGTTCCTAACAGCGTTCTCTCGATTTCCTCAATGATAAACAGCAGGTTGGGCTTTTCGAAGCTCAGCTCGGGGGCAGGGACGCGGGTGTGTTTGAGGTCCGGGGGCACGTGCTTGTGGTGTGGATGCGTCGAGGCCAGTTCGGGGATGTGAGGATGTGGCCAGGAGTCGTACCAGTACAACTGCTCCTCGCCATGGTACACTTCGTAACTGTAGCGGCGGATGACGCCAGCGTTGAAGTTGATGGCTTCGAATACCCGCAGGCGGATGCCCCTGGCAAAAGCAACCTCACCTTCCACGATGGCTTTGCCCGCGCCCAGGCGTATCACGACGAGAGTGGAATGCTCCACGCCGGGGAAAGTGTCGGGTATAGAATAGACAAATAACTCGTATTCTTCCAGGGAGGGGAACACGACGGGTCTCTTTCAACCAGCTCTGTTGCTGGAGAGGCTATGCTGGCACTGATGCCGATTCGACGACCGAGTACAGCACGGGATGGGGGACCGACCAGAACAGTTGCCTGTATTCTTTCATGTTATCCAGCCAAAGTTCGTAGTATCCCATCCATTTCACAAAGTCGGCGTCTTCCTCCAGCTTCCCTGCCTGCGCCAGTTCGTAGAAATCCTGGGACTTGATGTTGTACTTCTCCTCGTAGGGTTGCATCAAGCTTTCCAGGTTGTGGAGGCTTTTGATGATTTCAGAAATTTTGTTGAGCATTGTATCGGCCTCACTTTCCCTATTCGATGAGCTACAGACTCAACTCAGCAAGATTATAACACGCTCTCACCGTGTGTCAAAATCCAACAGCCTACTCATGCCATAGACACGCACCACGCACCACAAAGATCAGGAGGAGAGAAAATGAACAAACAGCAATTCGGTATCATCGGCCTGGCCGTCATGGGCCAAAACCTGGTGTTGAACGTCGAGCGCAACGGCTTCTCGGTGGCCGTCTACAACCGCACCGCGGAGCGGACGGAAGAGTTTGTGGCCGGGCCAGCCCAAGGCAAGAACATCCAGGCCAGCTACACGCTGGAAGAGTTCGTCGGGTTACTGAAACGGCCGCGGCGAATCATGATCATGGTCAAGGCCGGCGCACCGGTGGACGCCGTGATCGAGCAACTCAAGCCGCTGCTCGATCCGGGAGACCTGCTCATTGATGGCGGCAATTCCTTCTTCGCCGACACGGAGCGGCGCGCCGAGGAGTTGGAAACGACGGGCATCTTGTATCTGGGCAGCGGCGTCTCCGGCGGGGAGGACGGTGCGCTGTGGGGACCGAGCATCATGCCCGGCGGCCAGCGGCAGGCCTGGGAGATCGTGCAACCCATCCTGACCGCTATCTCGGCCAAAGTGAACGGCGACCCCTGCGTCACCTACATCGGCCCCCGCGGCGCCGGCCACTACGTCAAAATGGTGCACAACGGCATCGAGTACGGCGACATGCAGCTCATCGCCGAAGCCTACGACGTCCTGCACCGCGTGGGCGGCCTCTCGGCGGCGGAACTGCACGAGGTCTTCACCAGCTGGAACCGCGGCGAGCTGGAATCCTACCTCATTGAGATCACGGCGGCCATCTTCGCCATGATGGACGAGGAGACAGGCCAGCCGCTGGTGGACGTCATCCTGGACGAGGCCAGGCAGAAGGGCACCGGCAAGTGGACATCGCAGAACGCCCTGGACCTGGGCGCGCCCACGCCGACCATCAACGCTGCCGTGGAGAGCCGCATCATTTCCGCCTACAAGGACGAGCGGGTGGCGGCCTCGCAGGTACTCACCGGGCCGGCGATCAGGTACGCGGGTGACCGGAAGGCGCTCATCGCCGACGTGCGCGCCGCGCTCTACGCGGCGAAGGTTTGCTCCTACGCCCAGGGTTTCGCCTTGCTGCGAGCGGCCAGCGAAGAGTACGGCTATGGCCTGGCCCTGGGCGAGATCGCCCGCATCTGGCGTGGTGGCTGCATCATCCGCGCCGCGTTTCTCAACGACATCACTGACGCCTTCCAGCGCAACACGGAGCTGCCCAACCTGCTGCTCGATCCCTACTTCCAGGAGGCGGTGGGGAGCCGCCAGGGCGCGCTGCGGCGCGTGATCCAGACGGCAGTGGGCCTGGGCATCCCCTGCCTGGCCTTCAGCGGTTCGCTGGCCTACTACGACGCTTACCGCACGGCCCGCTTGCCGGCCAACCTGACCCAGGCACAACGGGACTACTTCGGCGCCCACACCTACCGGCGCATGGACAAGGAAGGCTCCTTCCACACCGAGTGGCAGTGAAGCGGATTTCGGAATGCGGAATGCAGACTTCGGATTTCTCATTCCGCAATCGGTGATCTGCAATCTGAAGGG
>JACKQG010003446.1_pt1 | contig 19393 bp, 10 predicted proteins | sample 8237621 | NCBI WGS metagenome assembly JACKQG01 (sample SAMN15677084, study PRJNA649215) | marine metagenome | biome: marine; feature: Black Sea; material: saline water; isolation source: suspended particulate matter (SPM) from the Black Sea western gyre | collected 2013-06-09/2013-06-10 | depth... | reverse complement strand
CGAGTTCAATAACCTTTGGCTCATTGAGTGGGTTTAATTGTTACTCAACCGCGGCGAACTGTCCGTAAGATGATACATTGAAAATAGTAAAGGGAGGATACTAATCCTCGAAAGAAATAGCATCCTCCGGGCAGTTTTCTTCGGCCGCCTCGCAGCAGTCGTTGTAATCACAGCCTTCTGGATCAATAACTTGTGCTGTGCCTCCGTCCATCAGGTGAAAAACCGCAGGGCAGATATCTTCGCAGTTTCCACAGGATACGCATAATGTCTCATCAATAACCGGTTTCATAAATAGATCTCCTTTAAGGATTAATTATATATTTTTGCGCCAAAAGAGGGAAGTGAGTATAGACGTAATATGTGTAGATAAAAAAAATAAAAAAACATTTAAGTTATTAATTTGAATGTCGAAATAATCTGTATACGTTTTTTGCTGAATAAGCTCTTATATAAATAGGGAGATGAAATATGAAAAGGAAGATTGCTGTAGTTATCAGTCTATTAATAGCATTATCATTGCCGGTGCCGGATCTCGAGGCAGGTATCCGGGGCAGGGCTCGTATTCAAACACCGAGCAAGCGCCTTATTGAGGCTATGAGGAGGCCTGCCGTCTCAAGGGAAATTCAGGCGGAACTTCCGCCTCTGGATGAGCAGGAAGCTCGTACGGCAATAATCAGTATATCAGAGGCCTGGAATTCCGGGGGGCTTGGGGAGTATCTCGATGAGAGTTTTTATAACAAGGACAGGCTCCTTGATACTATATCATCAGATATACCGCAGGACGCAGTGCTCAGGGTGCTGAATGTAAGGAATATCAAGATGCTCAATAATTCAGTAGCCCAGGGAGAGGAACAGGGGACTATTATCCGTACGAGCCAGGTCTCGGCCGTGGTTGAGACCCAGGTTGAGTTTAATGATCCGAAGACAGGTTTTCAGAGACTCCCCGGTACTCTTGAGATGGTTCTGAAAATTGATGAAATATTTAGCATGAAGGGCGGTGCAGGAGGTTTGAAATAATGAGATTTTTACTGTTTCTGCTTTTCATACTCCTGGTTAGTGAAAATCTGGTTATTGCTCAGCCCATCCAGAAATCAACAGAGGGGACATCCTGGCAGGTGAATGGTTCAAATATGACCCGCTTTGAGTGGTATAACAACCGCGGGAATCCTTCTTCAAGTCCCTACAGTTTTGAGGGTGATCAGTTCCACAATGATCTTGTGATGGATGTGACTAACAGGCCGTCACAGTATGAGCTCTTTAATTTCAGATTTAACGGAACTTATAATGACTCCTCTTACCGGGGAAGGCGCGGGCTTCGTCTTGAAGGTGCATCAGGGACCTGGGAAAAGGGAGATGGTTTTATGCCGTATCGATTGACGGGCGGTGATTTTTTTGCGGCCCAGACAGACCGGACAGTGCAGCGTTCATTAAAGGGTGCGCTTGTCGAGTTTCAGCCATCATTCGGGAACTCTGATCTGATGCATTCTTTTCAGGTGTTCTCAGGTTTTTCTGCTCCGAACTATTATGAGTTTGATGCAAAAGATGATTATTACAATGGTGCATCATGGCTGATAGAGGATGGTGAGGGAGGACTGCTTTTGAGTCTAAGTCATAATAAAAGACAGTCTGAACCGGTAACATCTCTTGTTAAACGTAATCAGTATACCATGAGTGCGGCATACGAAAGGGATCTCTCATATGCAGGGCAGGATACGACGATGGAACTTGAATATTCTTATTTTCATGGCAACCCTTCTACTGATACCGTGTCGAGTCACGAGACCCGTACGGACGGTGCGTTTTATGCGGCACTGCAGGGTAAATCAAAAAGATATCCTCTCACTTATCGTGCATCGTTTGAACAATATGGCGAAGACTTTAAACCGAACGGTGCTCTCGTAGGATCTGATCAGCGTAGATATAATGGTAAGACAAGCTGGAATTTTGAAAACCGCAGCAGGATTGAAGGTCGATTTCAGAGGTATGAAGATGGTATAGAGAGTACGAATCCTAAGGGAACTAACACGTATGGTCTTAAATATTCTACCCCTTTTCCGGGTGAGATACTGAAGGGTTCTAATGTATACCTTGATGGATATTACACGACTGTTGCCAATAAGGATAAAACGACTGATACTGATACCCGCTCTATAAGCGGCCGCGCATCTATCCCTGTTATGAAAGGTTTGTCAGCAAGCACCGGTGCCTCTTTCAGGCAGTCTGAAAACAGGGTAGCAGGTAATCAGACCTCGGATACTCAGGTGAATGCATCGTTTGTGAAAGCTGTGTCTTTTTATGGCATAGAGGGCAGTATCAGGCCGGGCTGGACATCGAGATTTTACAGCGGTACAACAGGTGATCAGGAGACTCACAGTCCAACAATAGCTGTAAATGCTTCATATCAGGAACATAGTGTGCAGCTTTCTCATAACACGAATTTCCAGGACGCCCGTGACGGGGGTACGGATGTTACGACTGACAGGACATCGGCGAATTATACATATAGTCGTCAGGCCCACTCACTCAGTATCTACGGAGATCGTATCGAGCGTGATCCCTATGCTGCTCAAAGCACAAGGTCATATCGTGTGGGAACACTTTATACTTATAATTTCGATTATACCTTTGCAGGAAAGGCTCTCAGCAGAGCCGGTTCTTCTTCCGCGGTTCAGACGGCAGGCAGTATTTTTATAACTGATATGCCTTCAGGTGCTGATCTTGTTGATGCGCAGGAACGCCTTGCTTTAGCCGGTGCTACCGGACCTGTAGGTCAGGGTGAGTTTCTTATATACGATATGCCCATGTTTGCTAAGGTCGACGAGCGCCAAAGGGTTGTTCTGGAAAAAGCAGGCAACAGCGTAAGCAGGACATGGCTTGTTATTGGTGAAGATTTTACCGGAAATATCGATGAACTTCGTGACGCGTTTGAACAGACTCGTTCAGCAATTATAAAAATGATGGGTCAGCCTTCGCAGATTGTTGAAAAGGGTGAGTACACAGCATCCCTGCTTGAGGACATCTCGGCCCGCAGGTTTGTCCGCCTTATGGAATGGCAGACTCAAAGCGGTGTTCTCAGACTCGGTATTCCAGAGAGACTTGACGGGAGGCTTCGCGTAGAGGCTGTTTATTCAGGTAATCAGATCAAACCTCTGAAAGAGACACGGTGGGCTGTTGATGAAATTCAGTAGTTATGTCTTACATTCTCAGTTTGTGAAATATTGCTCTGTAGTGCTGTTAGTACTGGAAAGTTATTGAAATAAAAAAATAATCGGTAAGGCCGATATGGAATACTGAAAAAAACAATCTTTGAAGCACGGAGGATAGATGAAATATTTTAAGCTGATATTTATTGTTGCGCTGGGCATTCTGGCAGTATCAGGACGGGTATCTGATGCAGCTGACTTTACACTTGAGGTGCCGTACAATGTGCAGGGATTGCACGAGAATGTGAGTGAGTTGATAGTTTATTGCATGGTGTTTGCCGATGAAAGGCAGTGGAGAAGTAATGTGCAGGATGTAGGCAGAAAAAGGCAGGTTATCCCTTTTGAAGAAGCGACCGGCTCCGCAAGTGGTACAGCAGTTCTGGAGATAAATACTCCGCAGCGGGATAATGTAATGGGTTATCGATGTTCATTGAGTTTCAGATGTGAAGGTGCTGAGGTTTATGCGGGATCACCAAATCCTGATAATCAGTATATTGATGATGAAAACTGTTATATGTGGGCAGATGAAATGGGTGACGAACGTGTGAAGATTGAAGGGCGGATTGAGTAAATTGCTGCTAATTATAATGAGCGTAACTAAACCCGTGAAGCAGATTCAGCTGGCTGTTATAATATTATTCGCACTATCATTCTTAGCTCCTGTAAATGCATTTGCTACAGAGGATAGCAGTCCCATTCAGGTTGATCAGCTTACCTTCACCGGAACCGGAGTGCAGTCTAGAGTAATTCAGGTGGAACCGCTGGCCTTCAGCGGAACCGGAGTGCCGGCAAGAATCATTCAGGTTGATCAGCTTACCTTTAACGGGACTGGAGTGCAGTCTAGAGTAATTCAGGTAGAACCGCTGACCTTCAGCGGAACCGGAGTGCTGTCAAGTGTAATCCAGGTAGAACCATTGATATTCAACGGAACAGGAGTGCCGGCAGGCGAGTTTGTTCCCCGGGCAGTTCAGGTTCTTTCGATGGACTTTACCGGTAGAGGCTTTGTGCCTCAGATAATTCAAGTTGACCCTGTGAATTTTACAGGTAGACGTTTTATACCGAGAGTTGTTCAGGTCGGGCCAATGGATTTTACCGGGCGAAGATTTGTCCCAAAGGTGATCGAGGTTGCTTTGATGAATTTTACGGGTAGAGGAGTTGTTACAGAAGATGGTGATGGTATTCCAGAGGGTCAGCAGGATGCTTCACGGCAGGGACAGATGGCAAGAAGACTGCCTGGGTCGATGCTTCCTGCCAGTAATGCTCCCCGTATTAATACTGGTCAGGCAAACCGCCGAGAGGCCAAGCCGATAGATGACCCAATAGAGGGCATGGCCCGCCGTTCACAAATACTATCTGCCCCAGTGCGTACGGATATAAGGACAACAATCCTGCAGGTAAGGTCATTAAATCAGAACGGCAATACTGATCCCTTTAATTTTACAGATGTGCAGGAAGATGTTGTTGTTGCTCAGACCCCTGAGGAAGAGGCGCAACCTACCGGGGAGGAAAGTGCCCCGACCACAACGCCGACGCCGACACCAGTCCCCTCACCAACAGCATTGAGTATTACTAATACTGGAGGGTTTACGGCATTTTCCGGAGATTCTATTTACCTGCCGGTAACAGATACAGGAGCCGGTGATTTTGGAACAGGCCCTGGAGCAGATACGGCCTTAAGGTTGAGGAACGATTACAATAACACTACTTTTGTGGGTGCATTTAGCCTGTTTGCACACACCGGCTGGACGATAATAAGCCAGACAGTAGCCAATGCAGTACCTGAGATCACCAGCGTAACCATAGTAATACGCCGAGATTCGGATAGTAATTATTTTCAGTTTACGATGGATGCATTTATTGGTACGAGTTCAATAACCTTTGGCTCATTGAGTGGGTTTAATTGTTACTCAACCGCGGCAAATTGCCCATGATATAGACGATGCGAATTGGTTGTATATGTCAGCTTTACATAGTTGAATAAAAATAAAAGGAGAGAAGTTATGAAAAAATCTAAGCAATTACTATTGATGATAATGATGGCCGTAATATTCTTTGCAGGGACGAATGCTTATTCGCAGGATGATGAGATAACATTTGAGGTCCCTTACAATATACAGAATATTCACGAATCTACCACTGCAATATCAATACACTGCAACACATATGAGGCACTGATGGCTAATGGTCAGGCGCCAGCAATAGCTTTTGGCGGCGGTAGTGCAGAAATTCCATTTGAACAGGGGACCAGTTCTGTAGAGGGTACCGCAACTGTCACGGCCCGGCTTGCGGCATCGAGGGAATCTAATCACTTTTACCGGTGTGGTATTTACATGTTCTGTAATGAGCGCAGATATTATGCAGGAGATGGCAGGCGTGAATGTTCGACTTGGGGTGAGGGAAATGAGGGCAATGCTGAGGCGTTTCAGTATGGCCCACTAGATTAATCGAATCAGCTTGTTAATATCTTGTCAGGCTGGACTGCCAGGTTCAGTGTGAATAATTGAAAGCTAATTTATATAAGGCATTTTTCATGACTATGAGTTTGTTTTATGAATGTTGCTTTATATGATTAGCATCACTCATATAATTCGTTGATTTATTAAGCAATTATCTTGCATTCACGATTACATTCTGCTATTGTTATTCATTATATAATATAGTTATTTGGAGATATTGCTTGAAGCGATTTAAAGGCTCATTTTTTAAAAAATATACGGTCCTATTTCTTTCTCTTCTATGTGCACTGGTTATCTGGTTTTTTGGGATGATAGGTGCTTTTTCTTTAACTGATCCAATTATCTATAATGAACTCGTAAAACTATCCCCTGAGCGTTCCCAGGCTTCTGATGTGCTGCTGGTAGAGACTGAATATGACAACGGGCTTGAAGATGGCAAAAAGTGGGTGGAACTGGTAGAGACCCTCCGCAATCTCGAGGCACGTATGATCGTGTTTACGGTTCTGCCGCCGGCTAATGCTGTGGAGTTCTATGATTTTGCAGCGGGATCGGATGATATTGTTTTAGGACGGCAAGTACATGAATCACTGAGAGATCCGGGCATTTTTGAGGTTGCGAAGCTTCCTGCTTCGGCCGTTAATGTAAAAGAGGCGGTGGTCAGTATGCCTTATTATGAATACGGGGTAGCCAGGCGGCAGCCGCTGAGAGTAGTGTATGAAGGGCTTTATTATTCTACCGTAGTTGCTGAGGCGGCACGTACAGCCGGAGCTCTAGGCTCTGAACTTACGGATGATATGTACCTCATCAATTTTATAGGTAATCCCGGCATACCCCGTATTGCTATGAAGCGGGTTCTTGAAGGAGAACTGATCTCTGATATGGTAAGCGGTAAAACCGTACTGGTAGGTTATAAGGCGGGCACCAGTACTGCACACATATTCGCACCGGTAACCAGGCTCTTGAGTCCTCTTCAGTTTAAAGGCTATGCACTGAATACACTACTTTCAGGGAAAGTGATTCGTGAGGCAGGTTCTGCGGTGTCTCTGTTTTTGATTGTTATTTTTGTCCTTGCAGTTTATTACCTGTGCAGGGTGCTGGATATAAGGTTGGCTATTAATTCAATATTTTTTCTCATAGTGGCATCTGTAGCCGGGGTCTGGAGTCTTCTTATATACGGCGGCATATGGCTTCCAGTGTCAGAGATACTTTTAGGTCAGGGTCTCGGGGCATTTCTGATGCTGCGCAACAAATCGGTTGTTGAGGAACGCGCTGCAAACTCTATTCTTATGGAGTTATCCGTGAGACTTAAAAAGAAAATGATGCCGGATTCTTTTTATGTGTCTAGTGAATACTGGTCGCAGATAGTAATAATGATTAATCAGATGCTGCATCTTAACCGCACAATGTTCCTGGAGATAATGCCTGAAGGCGGCAGGGTCAGGGAGGTGAAGGCCCTGCATTGTTCTTTTGATGATATCCGGGAGCGCAGACGAGACATTCAGCGGGAACCGTATTTACAGGCAGTGAAGGAAGGTGCGGCGATAAAACTTGATGAAAGGCTGTTTCTGGTAGATGCAGATATTGATGAAGAACAGTATCTTGTTCCGCTTATGTTCGGGGGGCAGCATATTGGGTTCTGGGTCCTGGGTATTGATGCAGAAGTGGAACGCGGTATGCCTATGTTTGAAATGATTATAAATAATTTTTCTGTTCAGTTAAGTGAATTGCTGTATCACCGTCAGCAGCGTTATCAGCAGATTAAGGAAGAAGAGGCAGGGCAGTCCGATGCAATAGGAGTGAACTATGACAGGACTCACTATGAACTTAGCAAGGGGGTTGAGCTTCTAGAGACAAAGCTTCAATCTCTGGAGATGGTATTTGAGGGTTTAGAAACATCTGTGATTCTATACGATCTTTTTGGCCGGGTTATACAGGTCAATGCCATGATGACGCGAATTCTCAGAGACTATGAGATTGCCCCTTTTAATATGACCGCACTGGATCTATGTGCTGCAGTGATCGGGTGTGATCTGGGTACTGTAAGGCAGTATCTGTATGAGGTCATAATAGAACACCGGAAGGTCTCGCTGGAGGCGGCAAAACTTAATCATAACGGGCATCGATATGTTCTGACAATGAAGCCGCTTATTTGTACCTCTGAGGGTGGCGCATTTCGAGACAGCTGTACTTTTGATGTCTATGGAATTCTCGTTGAGCTGAATGAGGTTGCCAGATCTGCGGGTGAGGCACTGTTGGCTGATTCATCTCAGACGAAGTACTCTGCCGATATTTATCATCTTCTTGCGGATGCGGTCACAACCGCAAGGCCACAGCTGGATGAAAAAAATGTTCAGGTAGATTTTAAAAAAGGTATGAGCCTCAATAATCTGCCTGTAGAGCCCGGCGGGATGCGGGAACTGTTTGAGACAATTGTCGCCATTATGGTCAATGATGCAGTGGAGGATAGTATTATCAGCATCTCAGAAGAATTGCAGGGAGAGCAACCCGTGCTGGTTTTCAGTAATAACGGCTTTGGTATTCCCGATAGTGTATTTCAGCAGTATATGAGAGGGGACAAGGTTACGGGTTCAGGACTTTTTATTAGGCTGTACCGGGCTCGGGACCGGATGATGCAATGGGGCATAAGGGTCAGTGGAAGCAGTGAGGCGGGGCAGGGCACAAAGTTTCGTATATACATGGAAACTTCAGCTGGTGAGCTATGATTTGTTTGTACTGCAATGGATGAATTTGTACTGAATATATTCCCCGCCGGAAGCCTTGACGGTTCGATAATAACCACTGTCTGGGTCGGCATACTCATCTTCTCTTTTTTTAATTTACGCTTTGGCTGGGTTGCCTCCGGCCTTGTTGTTCCGGGTTATCTGGTTCCGCTTATGCTTATTAAGCCCTGGGCGGCCGCTGTTATTGTGGGCGAGAGCTTTATCACATATTCCCTCGTATGGTTTTATTCAGAGGTGCTTTCCCGTTTCGGAAGATGGAACAGTCTTTTTGGACGGGATCGGTTTTTTGCCCTTCTGCTGATGAGTGTACTGGTCAGGGTTGTATTTGACGGCTGGCTTCTGCCATATGCCGGGGAGTATATAAATAATTATTTCAATATATCTTTTGATTATCAAAATAATCTGCACAGTTTTGGATTAATTATCGTCGCGCTTATAGCAAATCAGTTCTGGAAACCGGGGCTCTCCCGGGGGTTTATGCCTTTTGCCGTTACTGTCGGGCTTACTTATTTCGTCGTAAGGTTCGGCCTTATGGAATACACAAATTTTACCATGAGCAATGTGGCGTATCTTTACGAGGATATAGCTATATCAATGCTTGCAAGTCCTAAGGCATACATTGTACTTGTTACAGCGGCCTATATAGCTTCGAGGATGAATTTGAGGTATGGCTGGGAGTTTAACGGGATACTTGTGCCTTCCCTGCTTACTCTGCTCTGGTATGATCCAGCAAAAATAGTTACTACCTTTGCAGAGAGTCTTATAGTGTTGTTTCTTGCAAAGGCTGTTCTGATGACCCCCACATTTAAGAATGCGACTATAGAGGGTACGCGAAAGCTGCTCCTCTTTTTTAATATTAGTTACATATATAAGTTTCTTCTTGCTTATTTACTTCTATGGTTATGGCCTGAAAAGAAGATTACAGATCTTTATGGTTTTGGTTATCTCGTCCCCACGCTTATTGCGATTAAAATGCATGACACAGAGGCCGTTGTCCGGGGGATCAGGGTTGCTCTGCAAACCTCCGCTGTTTCCATAGTCGTGGCCAGTGTTATCGGTTTTGCCTTGGCTTTCATGCCGAACTTTCTTACTTCCTCTCCTGCTGCAAAACAGGGAGATGTACTTGTGCAGGAAGAGTCGGATAGGGCTGGGCTTGAAGGCTTTATGCAGAAGGAAAAAATTCTGCTGTACCGTGGTCGCAGGACCTTGAGTTTTATTCAGCCGAATCATATGGAAATGCAGGATTTTTCCAGCGGGATCAAGCTTCTTCTGGAGTCTGAAAACACCGGGGATGATGTAATGTTTGAGAGGGGACGTGTATATCTGGACAGGGCCAACTATGATGTTGTAAAGGTGGATACTCAATACCTTGTGCTTCGTGAGAAGCAGCCTTCTAAGGGCTGGGGTCTTTATGTTGTTAATCTCACATCAGCGGATAGTCTGATGATCCAGATCCCTGCACCGTTGGACGAAAAAGGGGTTATGGATGCCGGTGTAGCAGTATTCATGGGATTGAATGCACGAACTCTTGCAGTGGCAGGCACTTCTATTCGGGCTAATGTAGACGGTTCTTCTGATGTCCTGAAAAATTATAATACGATGTTTCACATTTTTCAAAAAAGCCTGGGGCGGCGCAACACGCTGCAGGTGCGGTCATACACTGCAGAGAAGATTAGATCCCTGGCCGGTATCAGATCCGGTTTGGAGAGTATTGACACCCCCCAGCCCGAGAGCATGTTATGGGTTAAATCTGAGCTTCCGCAGGGACTTAACCTGGCGAAACTTAAGCGGCTTATTGGCGGCTTTGATGTGCAGTGGGGGAACACCCCTTTTATGAATATCCAGCGCGATTCGATGAGATCAGGGTTTGCTGAAATCTACCTTAACCGTCTTGATGCCCAAAGGGCCCTGTTCAGGTCTCTTCGCCCGAAGGTTGACAAGCAGGTGAAAATAGCGGATCAGCGTCTAAGCGGGTACCTTCAGGAATGGCTTTTAACTACAAAGGGAGCGCTGGCGGAACGCGGCTCGAATGTGTATAAAAAACCTGAGATTGAGGAAATGCTTTTTTTTGATGAGGAGATTTTTACTCCGCTTTTGAGAATAGCGCGCGAAGAACATACAGGTAAGGGTTTAAGTGAGGAGGGCTATGACGAGCTTGCAGCAGCCAGTTCGGCAGCAGTGGCTGTTGGCTACAGGGTGCTTATATATCGACACAGGGGCAGCGGTGAAGAATACTTTGTGCTGGCTGAGCCGTCGGGTGAGAGTGCTGAACGAAGGTACTGGGGCACATATGTTATAAGGCTGGGAGCTGCAGCCGGGTACGGGATACAGATACCCCGGCCTGTTTATGAGCTTAACTCATTTGAGTATGGTGTAGAGTTATTTGAGCGGATGAATGCATCTGCGTTATTCATTAGTGGAGCGCATCCCTTTGCCAACACGGATGGGAATACGGATCTGATACGTCTGGAGAATAAAGAAAATATTTTCAATCTTGCCAGTCAGATATTTCTTAGGGAGACAAATGATGCACCGGTTATGCTTATCCAGGCAAGGGCATTTGGTTATCGTGAGGGAAGCGCTCCCCCGGATGTTGATATGCTGGTTTCCTTTGACAGCGGCTCTTCAGAAGCCGAGCTGCTGAGTCATCTGGGGCGGGGTCTCCTTGATATCCTTGATATGGACCGGCTTTCATACCTGATTGTTGATGGCAGTATTGAAACTGCGGGGTACGAGGTTGGAGGAATACCTCAGTCTCTTTATATTAATCAGACCATAAATAAAGAATTTTCGATTTTATGGCTTTCTCCTCTGGCCAGAAAGAGTTATCGCCAGCAGACTGATAATCTGTCGCAGCATGCACAGTTTAGAAGCTTGGGAATTCATACCGATGAAAAAAATATGCCGGACTTTCTTGGAAATATGAAAACAGGCTCCAGTAGTAATGTACCAAAACAGCTTCCTGATATGATCATGAAATACATTGAAACCCAGGACATTATAACGCTGAAGAAATTAATTAAGGTATCCCCCGGTATAGAGATAAGCCGTTTGATAGATACCAGTTCCAAGCAGTCATTTCTCATTGTTAAACAAAATGAGCGCCTTATACTTGTGGCAAATCTTTTTCCGCGCAGCGGAGAAAAGGCCCGCAATGTCAGCACGGCCCGACCCGGCAGGCAGGACATAGCGGATTATATTTTTTCTAGGGCAGCTTTTCTTGAGTTTGGAGGCGCTCAATGAGGTATTTGAAAAGGATTTTTATATTACTTTTTTGTGCGATCCTGGCGCTGGTTTTTTACAGGGATGAGATCAGAAGCCTTTTGGGCAGTGATATTCAGGATACTGAACATCTGGAGCTTATTGATAAATCCAAGGCCAGAATCGCTTACATCTTAAACAGGTCTGACTGGACGGTGTTTAATGTGAATCCCGGAACAACTCTTGTCCGGGTGATAACCAATGCTGGCGGTCGTATTACGGAGAACCTGCCGCATGACGAGGAACAATTCTATGGTATTGAGTATGAAATTCTGGACAGTCATGGAAAGGCACTCATCGCCAGCTTTTATCACTTTAGAAGCAGGCTTACAAATATATCGACCGGAACCGGTATAAAGGGTCATGCCTCTTTTTATCTGGATCATGATCTGCAGCCATTTGACTCAAGAATTATGGCACTGAACCTCTCGGGCATGAAGGATGCTGCAAAGATCCGTCTGAGATTTTCAAGTGATTCTCCAGTAATTGAGGATGTTGCAGTGCGTGTGTACACTTCTCAGAAGCAAAGCCGCAGTAATATGAGGCGGGCATGGAAGCGTATGTCAAGGAGTCTGAAGGACAGGCAGTCGCGTGGGAATGTTTATCCGATTGATCTGCTTAAAGAGGAAGAAAAGCAGAATATATTGCTGAATCTTAAACAGCCGCTCGGACCGGCGGGTATAGAAAATATCGATTATACAAAGAGAACCCTCTATGTAATTAAAGAAGAGTTCACAAGAGTTCAGGAGGTTGTGGTTCTTCCTTACGGACTTTATATTAAAAAGAGTTTTAAGGGGACTGTTCCTTTAGCCGGAAGGGGCAGGGTAAGGCTGGAGTTTCTTGATCCCGGGCAGGATACTCTGCAGGAGGGTGATCGCATTTTAATCCGTTGGTTAGGAGAGCGTTCGCATATGCGCCGTGAGGAGACTGTGCACTGGAAGGGTTCTGATACTTTTTATGAAAACACCTTTGATGGCGGTATGCTGGAACTCATACCCTCTAATGATATTGTCGTCAGGGCATTTGCTGTAAGTGAGGATGCTGCTGTGGACATTACACCCGATGTGGAATATCTCAGGACATATTTAACACGCGAAGAAGGCCCGCTGAGTTTTCAGGTTGAGCATGAAGGGGGATCTGCTACTCCATTAAGAGTAGATCTGAGGACACTTTGCAGTAATGCGGACACTTGTACAGCGGGAGCTGTGAAATATGAAATGCTGGGGGCGGGAAGGCGGGTTCTTAGTTCTGGTACTCTCATCACCGGGGCCGAAATATCACTTTATGATGGTGTCATATCTATGGAAGAAATGCATGTTTCCGAGGCTCGTTCGTATTATTTCAGAGTGCCTGTTGCCGCAGAGGAAATAGTTTTTAGCTCCAATGATGCTGCACTTGTATCACTTTATAACAGGCCGGCTGATTTTATTCGTGAGGTCCGCGTGCCGGCTGATTTTTCACCTGAAGGCATTTCTCTGAGGCTCCCTTCCTGGTTTATATTGAAGCCTGCTGAGTATGAGAAGATATACAGGGAGAGCGGCTCGGTTTTACTTAGTGTGCAGCACCGGCCACCTGAGGATAATGAGGTCCTATTAAGCGGAAACTATGAATGGGAAGGTTTTGATCCTGCCGGCAAATGGCTTTCACGCCGCATTGTCGAACCTTATGAGCCCGGGATAACGGTAAGGCCGGAGCTGTATGGTGCTCTTTATCGCTCTTTGAATTCGGGGATTCCGGTAGAGTTTGAGGTTATGGGTTCAGCCGGCATGAGAACTGTCAGTCCTTCTGTAATAGTGCTTGGAAGCAAAGCTGCTCCCCGGCGGTTTCGTGTTGAAATTGATGGTCAGGAGGTCTTGAAAGAGACTGTAACTGCTATGAGAGCTGAGTATTCTTTGCCTGCTATCAGGCCCGGCATTCATCGTATAATGACTGAGGCAGGTGAAGGAGACAAGATACTGATTAATTACGCTAGTGCCGGACCGGATATGCATCTTTTAAGGACTGTGTATCGGACCGGGTCTGGAAATATTGAGTATGATATAGAAAAAAAATCAGCCGAAGAAGAGACACTATCATTTCGTTATTACACATCAGGATCCGGTACGGCAGTAGTGGATCTTAGCATTGATTCGGGTAAACTGCAGGAGTCAGGCCCTGTTGAACATTGGAGTCACTTGAAAAGACGCTTTATTGTGAAGAGTAATGATCTAAAGGTGCCTGTGCTTAATTCCACGGAACAGGTTGATGGCGGACAGGCTTTTTTTGTGCCGTTTGGAGGTGATCTGCCAGCAGGTATTTACAGGGTAAGTATTAATATAACGGCATCGCAGGAGGGGTATATTGTGGCCTCACGAATTCTCGGTGGTAAGAGTGATTTCAGAACCTCTGTGCGTGAAATGAGTATGGGAGGAGGGCTGAATGATTAAAAAAGGCGCGCTTATAATTGCCTTGTTCAGCCTGTTCTTATCTGCTCAGACTTTTGCGCAGGGCCTCGAAGGTGAATTGCAGAAGTATATGACAGGCGGTGAATATCTTATACCGCAGGCGGGTAATGTCAGTGAGGCGGAAGAGCTTTTCCTCGGATTATTTAATAGCGGCCCGGCTGAAATTTCCATAAATAAACTTGCTGTCCTCGGGTTTGAATATCTGACGGCAACAGAGGGCGGCAGGGAATATTATATTATTGGAGAGCGGGAAGAATTCAGGCAGGGGAGGGGAGTGTATGTTGTAGCCGATTCACCGGAGCTTCCTGTATTGATTCAGGTGCCGCATAGTTTCAGTGACTTTGATACAGATCGTATCGGGATGAAACTATTTCGTTCGGGACTGTTTTCAGCTGCTGCATGGAATACTCTGCCGAGGCATGCCGTATCTGAGTCAGAGTCATATGATCTTGCACACGAGGCTGTAAGCTATTTCAATGCCTTTGGCAAGGCTTTTGTGAAGTTTCGTCCCTATGGGTATGTGCTTCAGTTGCACGGATTTAACAGCAATAACAGAAAGACCGGTGCCGGAAGACGCGCTGGTATGATAGTCAGTGATGGTACCGCTTCGCCTTCGGACAAGTTGATCCGCCTGACAAGGTGTCTTCAGATGAAGATGGATTATCCTGTGTATATTTACCCCTATCAGGTGCAGGAACTTGGGGCAACGACAAATGAACAGGGTAAGGCCCTGAGGGCACTTGGTAATGAAGGTTTTGTACATCTGGAAATGAGCAGAGAAGCCAGGCGCGGACTGCTTGATAAGAACAAAGATATGGAAGGTTTCAGTGCTTGTTTGATGAGGTATTTAAGATGAGAGCTTTCATTGTTCTGATAATTACATTTGCTACGGTGGTACTGCTTACAGGTAGCAGCAGCGGGGAGTTTGATGCTCTTCAGCTTAGCCTGTTAAGGCAGTATGATACCCCGGTGCGCTGGGATAACGTAGAGAGTGAGCCGGAGTGGATGAGCGGTCAGCGGCCATACAGGGATGCAGCAGCAGGGCTTCACTTTGTGGAGCTGGCTCCCGGGATGGAGGTCTCGGTCAGGCTGCCGGCAGAAGAGTTTATCAGGGTGAGAGGCTCGGATGAAGAGCTTTTAAGGGGTGGACTTAATTTCTATGTATCTAATGGTACTGGAATGTTAGTGCAGGCCCTGCCGCTTGAATCCTCTACGGAAGGTTCTCTTGTGCTCAGAAACCCGAATCAGGCCCCGGTAATTATTACGCTTATCAGGCCTGCTGTCTATGAGACATCTCTGAATGTCGCGCTTTTTATATCCCGCAGAGAGGCCCCTGCAGAGATAGCTCCCTACAGAGAACTTGTGAAACTGCCTGGTGACCCGGTCAGACTCAGGCATAAGGGAGGCGGTTCCCGCGAGAGATACTGGCATCTGATGCCTGATATACCTCATACGGTGACAGTTGAGGGGCCGGGGCGCTTTAGTATTGAGCATCGGGCGGTCTATCCTGGGGAGGAGTCTTCGAGGCTCCTTAGTTATAGGGTTTTTGTAAGAATAGATGGACGCCTGCAGAATGTTATGGAGTATGAGACAAAGCCTGAAACCAGCCGTTTATTGATGGTTGAAGGTGAGCCGCAAATTTTGGGTCGTGACAGGCGTGGTTATTTTGAGCTTCCTGAGGGTAAACATGAGCTTAGTCTGGAGGGTACTTCTGAGCTATATTTGAGACTTCTGAGGCAGCAGGATCCTGATTACCTCTTCCCTGATATCAATGCCGCACATTCCGTTGAGGATCATAGAGAGGCACTTGCAGGCGTTTCCTGGAGAGCCTCATACTGGAATGCTATGCCGGTAAAGCTTAATGATTCAGTAAAGGAACTTGCCGGGGCAGCTATGTTTGCGAAACAGGCCTTAAAGCTTGCACTGGATAATGAACGTCCCGGTGGCGGGATGATCGCTGCGGAAGCGCTGAATGCCGCGGCAGAGAGCAGGCCGGATTTCCCGGGATATAAGCAGCTTGCCCAGGATATAAGGGGTACATATACTTTTTATCGTCCTATGTATCCGGTTGAAAAAAATACTCCTGCAGACCAGGTATTTAAATGGTTTGAACTGAGCTCTCTGCGTGAGCCGGATCAGGGGATATTCGGCAATGTAGCTGCAGAACAGCATACAAAGGAGCTTGCAGATTTCCTGAAGGGCGGATATTTTGTGAGTATACCATCTGGTACAGATCTAAGAACCAGATATATAGTTCCCAAAAACAGGGTGCCGGGTTCGTTGTTACTGGCGGCTGAGGCAATGCCGGGTTATGCGGGTGCAGAGTTTATGCTTCAGGCGGGAAGCAGCGAGCCGGTCAGGATTTCTCTAAGGCCTGAGCATATCCTGAGGCGGAACAATTTTCTTGTTTCCGGTGCGGAGACAGGCCTGGAACTGCTTGGCATGCAGCATAGCCGTACAGAACCTGCAACATTAAGCGGAGCTTTTTCTGCCGGACATTACCCTGCGCACATAGCGCCGGTATACAGCGGCGAGCTTGTGATTTCCCCTGATACTGGCGAAATCAAAATCTGGAGAATTGATGGTGCGGTGCAGCCGCTTAAGCTTGCCTTATTTTACAGGGCTGCAAGGCATTCCATTATAAATGAGTCCGGGTATCTTGAGGCCCTGCATGGCTCTGGCTACAAGGCCGACAGGCTTAAGATATTTGCAGATGAGCTTTCCGGAGCTGTTCAGAAGCGGCTTTCAGGGGAAGAACTGCTGCATATAAATGAAGAACTTGCTTTTCGGGATTTGCGAAATTATCGGTCTGATATGATTCGGCTTATCAGGAACGCTGCTACTGCATATGCGGCTTCTGTTTCACCTGAGAGTGAGGAGATCTCTGCAGTGACAGATATGAACAGCGATAGGGATGCCGAGCTGCGACTGGAGGCTTACCGCGCCGTTGAAGCCGGGCAATGGCTGATTGCTGCTGAGATATGGGCAGAGATACTTGCATCTGATGGCAGGGCCTCGGATGAGGAAGCTCTTTTTCAACGGGTGCAGGCCCTGCTGAAGCTTGATGAGGAATTTCTTGCATTTAATATGCTGAAGGGCTTGCTCATTTTTTCTGAAGACTCGGTTATAAGTGAGCGTGCTGCTATGGAGCTTGAGAGTCTATATATTGCCAAAGGAGATACCGGGGCGCTGTTTTCACTTTATTCGTATTTGCTCACAAATAAAACAGATGCCCGAATTTTTCGGAAACTTGCAATATTGATGCATGAACTCGGTAATCCTGAGATGGCACTTGCGGCGGCACTTGTACTACCTGAGGATATGCAGCCGGTTGAGACTGTTCTCAGGGCCTCATTCAGTGCCGGCTGGTGGAAGACCTATCAGGAAACTCTCAGCCGCCTGCCGCTGAAGAAGCGCAGTATATGGGAGGCCCTTGATCTGGCCCGCAGGGGGCGTTATGAAGAGGCATCTGCAGTGTTTAGTGCGGGTGGTGAGCAGGGACAGAAATTCGCTGCTGCCCTGGATCGCGGAATAGATATTATGAATGGGCTGCACTCATACTCTTTAGATGAAAGACTTGCTGCAATATCAGAATGGGAGATATGGGAGCAGGGACACCCGGGTTTGCGCATCTGGCGTCTGGAGCCATTTTTGATTCAAGATTACGCCTCCTCAGCACCGATATACAATATTGCCAGAGACCTTTATTCACAGGCATTTATGGCGGAAAACAGCAATCCTGTGAGGCTAAGGGTTCAGGGTCCTGCAGATTTGAAGATTGAGCTGAGACCGCTTCATGCAGCGGGTTCGCCTGAACCATTGAATGGATGGATATCCATATCGGAAGAGGGGTATAAAAATGATATCGCAGTTATAAATAATTTCCCCCAGCATACTTTGAAGCTTATAGGCAATGATGAGATGACTCCAGGCCGAAAGATTGAAAGCCTGCTTAGTGTTGGTCCGGGGATGCATGAAATTACTGTTACTTCAGCACAGCTGCATACCCTGGTCAGGGTCTTTGGATACAGGCCTGAGACACGTCTTCCGGTTCTGCCTGAGCTGACCCCGGCAACGGTACATGCTGCACGTGAGGGGCTGTATCACACTGAAGTTTTGGGTAAGCCGGAGTGTCTGAGACTTCAGATGCAGGACTGCATAATAATGGTGAGCAGGGACAGAGATGGTGCAGCGGATATTAATTATCGTACTCGTTCTGCAAAGGGCCGGGGCTTTGCTTATCGGGTTGATGATCAGGCGTATCGGTTGACTGAGGACAGCAGGCAATCCTCCTCGGATATACCAAGAACAGCTGAAGAGATAATAATGCAGAATGCCGGGCATATTGTGCAAAGAGCACAGAGTTCGCCCGGCGAGGTGCTCGCTGCACTGATCGAGTTAGAGGAGTTGTATGAAAATAATCCGGAGGTGAAGGGACTTGTACCGCTTTTAAAAGATATACGGGGCCGGACCATGTGGGGCAAGGTAAGGTCAGTGAGTTCGAGCGCAGGATTTCGCGGTCTTGATTATATCGGCTGGCGGCCGGAATCCCCCTTGATCAGGATAAGAAAGACCCTGTTGCAGAGGGCTGATCTGAATGAACACTTTATCTATGGTTCAGACAGTCTGGTACTTGTAAGCAGGGATGAGGATCCTCATGAGATGGAACTGGTCTTAAAAGTAGAAGATATTCCATATTTGAATCCGGAAGGGATGCTGGCAACTTATCAGGTGGATGATGGAGAGGTACGGGCTGTCATGCTTACACAGGAAATGCCGGTTTTCCGGACGCGAACGCTTCTGCCCCCGGGGGAGCATTATCTAAGGGTTCGTGCGGTACAGCAGTTTTCTAATCAGTTTTTGCGGGTGCAGGTCTATGAGTCAGGGTCAGCAGGTGCTGGAGAACGATTTAAGGTGGGCAATGAGGGGCGGCGCATTTATCATGTGGCGACAGATGATGAGCCGGTAAAAACTGCTCATGAGGGGCCTGCCATCATACGTGTTGACAGACTGAAAGAGGGTCGCGTCATTAGTGAATATCATCAGGTCAGGCAGGGAGTGGAGACGATTATTGTTAAGCCCGAGGAGAATGAGGGCGAGGTTCTTGTAAGGATATACCGGCGGAATATAAAGGATGAGCAGACAAGTAAACTGACTCGATTTGCAGTTTCTTCTGTTTCTGGCATAAGCCGGCCGCTGGTAGAAGGGGTGTATCCATTGGAGGCATCAGGAGTGAGACTTCAGGACGGTCTTGCTGCTGCAGGACAGGAGGATGGTACCCTGTCTCC
>JACKQG010003445.1_pt1 | contig 19400 bp, 22 predicted proteins | sample 8237621 | NCBI WGS metagenome assembly JACKQG01 (sample SAMN15677084, study PRJNA649215) | marine metagenome | biome: marine; feature: Black Sea; material: saline water; isolation source: suspended particulate matter (SPM) from the Black Sea western gyre | collected 2013-06-09/2013-06-10 | depth... | reverse complement strand
AGACCAGCATGTAAGACCCTACCAAAATTTGAGCCAGGCGGCGCCCCCAGTGCTTCTTCCTCTTTGGAAGAAATTCATAGATCCCTAAGCCAACCCCTATCGAGGTGCCGATATACCCAAAATTGAAAAGAAAGAAAATATTCCCTTGCGACTGCCAAAACACAATCGCAATCACCCAAAACACAATCAGCAAAGTCAGGGGAATTTTTAATTTTCTTATATCAAAATTTCTGGTCTTTTTCATAACTATTTCCAATCTACAAGTGTCTTATTGATATGTGTTCGGAATGACTTTTCAACCATGCTCATATCTTAGCTATGCATTCAAGCATTGTCATACCCCGCCAGGGTTAATGCAAGGGTGATTTGTTTCGGAATTAGGGTAGCGGGGTGAGCAAAATCTTTCCACCCGTCATTTGATGGGTGTATTCCTGGACAGCTTTCTTGGCTTGCTGGAACGGATACCGTACCCGGATTTCGCTTTTGAGATCGGTGCCGATCAGTTTTTGAGAGTGCCGCCAAAGCGTAAGGATTTGAAGCAAGTTCTTATTGGCATAGAGCCAGGGCCCAAGCCAGAAACCGGTTACGGTCTTGCCTTGAAAAACGATTGAGTCAACGTTGGTTTGGGGTGCTTTGCGGGAAAGACAGCTATAAACCGTTACGGTGCTGTTTTCCAGCAGTGCTTTGAGCAGTTGCCCCGTCATCGGTCCAGCAACCGCATCAAAGGCCAGGTGGGCGTCATACTGATGACAGGCCTCATGGAGCTGTCCGTCAAAATCCACCTCACTGCTATTCAAGACGACAGTTGCACCTTGCGCTTTGAGGAGTTCCACCTGTGCCTCTCGGCGAACGACGTTGATAACCTGTACCCCCTCACTGCGCCCCAAGCGGTTGACCATTTGACCGAGTGCGCTGGCCGCAGCGGTGAGGACGATGGCTTTATGCCCGCCATCTGTTGTGATTTCCAGGAAAGCGCTGGCCGTCAGTGGATTGATAACTGACATGGCCCCTTGTTCCAAGCTGACCGATTTATTCAACGGGAAGACGCCGCCCTGTGTAGAGGCCACCACATATTCAGCCCAAGTGCCATCTCTTTTTCCATTACTCAGACAAGCAACCCGCTTGCCGAGGAAATAGCGGCCCATCGCTCCAGGGCCAATGGCGACAACTGTTCCTGAACCTTCTCCGCCGGGAACCACCGGAGGCGGGTTATCGAAACCGTAGTTTCCAGCCAGGAAGGCTAAATCCGAGGGATTGATCGGTGCCGCGGCGACTTTGACCAGGACTTCATCTTTTCCCGGTTTGGGGACTGGGCGCTGCTCAACCCGGAGTGCCTCGGCACCGGAATATGATTCCAGGATCACGGCAGTCATCTGATCGGGTATTTGTGTTGGTGTCATTTTCTACCTCCGAAAAATTGCTGAGTACTTTTAGGCTTTGACTACAGTTCTCTTGTGCAAAAGAATATGCATACCAGCCAGCAAAATCAAGCCAATTGTGCTGAAGGGGGAAAAACTACAGAGGGCCTTGTAGCCCAATAGAGATGTTTTACTTACCGACGCAAGTGGAATGAGTGTTACGATCGCTAGGCTAAAGTGGACGGCTGTGAAAATAAGATGCGTGGGCGATTTTTTGTCGTTCATTTTTATCTCCTTGGAGAAATTCAGTTGTATAGGTTCCATTGATTATTCATTCAATTGGAGTTGATACTATTCGTTTTCCATGATCTCTCTGATCTTTCTCTCTTCCCAGTCTGCACCAAACCTGGGACCAAAGCCGAATACAAAAAGCGCATGACTAACGAACCCAATGCCCCACCCCATCAGCGGCCAAAAGAACCACAGGCTGTCAGGCGATACAATCATATTGATTGAAAACAGAATTAGGTTCACAACGACGTATACAGTCAGATGAATGTAAAAACCTTTTAGCGCCTCAACTCTCTCTCTAGCTTTTTGATATTTAGTTTCTTCCGTGTTCATTTTGTCTCCTTTATTTATTGATTGTTTTGTCACAAAATTGCTCATATCTGCCGCAGCCGCTTAATCAAGCTCGATGCGTTTAGTCGACACCAGTGACAGACCTAGATCATACAGTTTGCACAGTAACCCGTGCAGAGCGGCTTGATCGACCACCTTGCCGGTCAGTTTGGTGACACTACTTCCATCGGCATGGACTCCAATCCAATTACTCTCGGTTTTCCGGGGAACCACCCTAATGGGGATTTCCTGCACTCCATCCGAGGTGAACCACAGATCGCCATCCTGGGTGTCTTTTAATCGCACTCACAAGAGCGCATATTGCTTTTGAACTTTTTCAACTGCCTTCCGGAGCATCGCTTCGGTCACTTGGCCTGTGATACGAGTCACCATCGTTACGGTTGAATAGGGGCGTGCGAGAAGAATCGTTCTGCACCGGTTACTTTTCTTTCATATACTTGATTTTCTAGTTTTGTATTCATTGCTTTATTATCGTTTTATTTTTTTAGTATTGAAATCTTTGAATAACCTAATTTACCCTTGGTAACCAAGATCAAAACCAGGGCCGCGGCCACCTGCACTGCCAGAACCGTCAGATAAAGGTTCGATGCGATAGTTGGAAGATGGGTTCCCTCGCGGGCTGCGACCAAGGATGAGTCACTCAAAAGTACCGGGGCCCAAAAATTGATCGCCGCGTGCCAGATGATCCCGGCAACCAGGGCACTGGCTGTGGATTTGCTATATAACCAGGTCATGAAAATAGAATTGGCGATGGTTCCCAGGGTATACACAAGGATAAAGATCATGCCTACTTCAATGTAAATGGCAGAGATCACCCCTTGGGGGGCGAAGAAACTGGGTAAATGCCAGAACCCCCAGATCGCACCGATCACCAGGCTGGCGATCAATGGACCGTATTTGTTTTGTAATTTCGGGAGGGCATAACCGGGCCTTGCCAGGGCATCAGGACGACCCCAACCAGATAGAGGGGGATCAAATGGAGTTCTTCCCGGATCATAATGAACGGCGGGACGTCTCCACCACCCAATAAATGAACCCCAAGCCCAACCAGATATAGAACCGCAGGTCCGAATATGGCTAATCCCCACAAGCCCCAACCCACACGCCAGCGCCCGAAAGGCCGTAGGAGATCTACAAATCCACGCCGACCACCGATGATGAGTACAATCAGAAAGGCGGCAATCGAGGGTCCCATGGCCATCGTTTCCGGCGCGATGCCTTCGTACCAAGGGAACCAGCTGAACACAAAGGGTAGCAGAACGAAGATGATGAATTGGTAGCGAGTAATGAATGCTTTCATGATAAATCTCCTTTAACCGGCTTTCAGAAAAAAGCGGGTTATTTGGGAAACCCGCTTTTTTAGGTTGCAGATCAAGATAAGGTTGCCCACTAGTGATGTTACCGATTTCTGTTTTGGTGCAAACCCTTCTTGACCGCGTAGTACGCGGAAGCCAGTAGATTGCTCCCAACACAGGTCGAGATTATCAAGAGCGGGTATTTTGCCAAAGCGGGCAAACTTGTGTTCATCAGCAAGGTGCCGAAGATACCGATCGTGATGACGTGAATGATATACACACCATAGGAATTGTGGCTCAAGGCATACATGAAATCATAGCTCCAGACATGCTAAGGATGAGGACTGCAATGATTACCCATCGAGCAGAATGTTTGAACGACTTCACTGAGTTTTGCTCTTTATTAAACATGGTTTTACTCCTTCTTCAGAGTTTTGTAACCCCATTTGTAGATAACAAAGATCACGATAACGGAAAGTAAAACGTTAGTGATACTCCAGGCTGTATAAGATGGCTGACCACTGATATTTTTCTCCACCAATGGCAACACCTCACCGGTAAGGGCAATCATAGTATGCATCACAAAGGCAGGTACCAGGCTTCCGTTTGTATTATTTTGGAGCCAGGTGATAAGCACAGTTGTGAGGATGATTGTGATGGAAAACTGCCCATATGGGAGTTGGTTGTCGTGCTGGCCAAAGCCGGCGGACAGGAACATTGGCAGGTGCCAGAGCGTCCAAAGAGCCCCAAGCAACAAACTTGAAGTTAGTGCGTTCCACCGATTCTGTAAGCGACCAAGTGCGTATCCCCGCCAACCCAACTCCTCGCTAAATTGCAGTATAAAGAATATGGCAAACAACACCGGTATCCACCACGGTTCTGATAAGATGTCTTTTTGGGGAAATGGTGCGTCAAATATCAGGCCGTTTACCACATGGCCCAAGATTACCCCAAGGGGCAAGAGCATAATGGTCGGCAGATACCAAATACCGATCTTGAACTGGATTACCCTTTTGAATAACGCTTTGATCCCTGTTTTCCCATCATTCCGGATAACCAGGAACAGAGCGGCAAGGGATGGCCCGATGCCACCGACCCATTGTAGTATATTTTTCACTGTGTCCAGGGTTTGGCTGGGGGCAAGTACCCCATAGGTAAGCAGTAATCCGGGCAGCCAGCACAGCCAGCTAAAGGTGAAAGTTAGTAGGATAAACTGCCATAAGTTTTTTGTTGAGGTTTTTTCATTACGTTCCATTTGATACTCCATGGATGAATATGCCCTTTGAGCAAACCCTGGTGCATAACCCATCTTTTGATCAGTTGCCCTTTGGCACGTTACTCGCAGGTCTTTTCCGGATGAACCACACCACTACAATGATGATCAGGAAAACCAACCCAATGGGCAGCAAGCCGAACTTGACCTTGGTCAACAGGTGGGCAAACCGCACCAGCAACAACGAGAGCATCTCCGAGGTTGGCAACATTGCCCACCTGCACGATTGTACCGGCGACACGCACATCATCCGTAACCGAGCCGTTGATGACCATCCGCGGCCCGGCTGCGATCAAATCCCCTTGCACCGCTCCGTTGATAGTGATGATTGCACCAAAGACTACCAGGTCTCCTGTAACTGTTCCATCGAGGTAAAAATCGTTGGCGATGATATATAGGTCGTCAAAAACAACTTCATCACTCTTGATGACAATGTCCTCGCCAGTTTGACCATCGAAAGCTTGCACTGGTCCTGCCAGACTCAAAGTCAGAATGATTAGAAGTGTAAAAATTGAAAGGATTCTAGTTGTGCCGTTCATGATTTTCTCATCGAGATTTAGAACATTGCGGCTGTACTGATCGCATTTACTTTGGTTGTTAAAGTCACACTATGAGTGACACCGGTTTTGGTAATTGCTTTCGAAATTAATGGATGCGGAAAGGGGGCCGGTGTCGCCGCCAAGGCTCTGCTGGTTTCTCACCGGCCAGCCCTTCTATTATTTCTCCATAAGCTCTCTGATCTTTCTCTCCTCCCAGTCTGCACCGAAGGCGCGACTGAAGCCAAGAACGGAAAGCGCATGAATAGCAAGGCCAACGCCCCACCCCATCAGCGGCCAAAAGAACCACAGCCTGTCAGGCGATACAATCATATTGATTGAAAACAGAATTAGGTTCACAACGACGTATACAGTCAGATGAATGTAAAAACCTTTTAGCGCCTCAACTCTCTCTCTAGCTTTTTGATATTTAGTTTCTTCCGTGTTCATTTTGTCTCCTTTATTTATTGATTGTTTTGTCACAAAATTGCTCATATCTGCCGCAGCCGCTTAATCAAGCTCGATGCGTTTAGTCGACAGTAGTGACAGACCTAGATCGTACAGTTTGCGCAGTAACCCGTGCAGAGCGGCTTGATCGACCACCTTGCCGGTTAGTTTGGTGACACTCTTTCCGTCTGCATCGACTTGAGGCTCAATGGCCATACTGTCGAACCAATCTGACCGACTCTCGTCCAGATACCCTTGCACTGTAATCTGGTAGATTACCGGGCAATCCCGATTAAACGTGTGTTCTGCATCTGTCATTCCTGTCAACCTTTTTTAACTTGGATTACAGCCTCATCCATCCAGTCCGACCATTTTTCGCTTAATTGTCCAGCAATTTGGATTTGGTAGATGATGGGCTGATCCAGTGTAAATATCGCTCGGGCACATTCGTCTATACGTTTATCGTTCATGCTAATATCTTAGCCATACTTTCAGACGTTGTCATAACCCGCAAGGGTTAATGCGAGGGTGATTTGAATGGGTAATGCAAAAAATAGCACCCAATTCAAGGTGCTATTTTTGTGTCGCGAAATGATAAGTAGATTGCTGGTAGAAGGAATGCTTTACTTGGTAATAATTACCTCTGTTTCAATAAGCCTAAGCCTTGAGCTTTCCTAACGGCCTGCAGTTGGCTATGAACCCCCAGTTTGCTATAAATATTGCGGGCATGGGTTTTGACTGTGTTCAAGGAGAGCACCAGTTTGGCTGCAATCTCTTGCCGTGAGAGGCCATCGGCAATTAGGTCGAGGACTTCCAATTCGCGGTCACTCAAGGGCTCGATCCATTCAGATTCGTGAGATTGCATTTGGGTTTGATGCATCTGTTCAGATATTTCGTCCGAGAAGGCGGCTAATAAGGTTTGAACGTAATCTGGCGCGGTTCCCCTGGAAAGGGCCTCATAGAGCAACCGAGCCATCGGGGGACCTTCATCTATAAAGATGCGGATAAATCCCTGCGGTGCAGCCAACCCAAGCGCCCGCTCCAGCGAAGACAGCGCCTGATTGAGATCTCCTTGTGCATCCAAGGCCAATGCCTGAAGTATCAAGATGTCAATCAGATGCCCCAGTCGCCCGGCTGATTCTGCTGACAGAGCGAGCCGTTTCGTTAATTCAAGCGCTTTGGCCAAAGTTGTCCCATCAGATTCCGCCCGGCCCTGAGCGATCAGCACCTGCGCCAGTGAGATATGTTCAAATTCGTTTTGTGGGGTAAATTCGGCCTCGGTGCTCAGATTGCTTTCTTGTGCCCACCGAGATGCCGTAACGAGGTCATTTTGTACCAGCCATAATTGCACCTGGCACGCTGTCAGTTCTGCGTGATTCCGCTGTGAGGAATTCATTTGAGTGCTTTTCATCGCAGCTTGCAGCATCTTGTTGGCACCGTCTGCATCGCCGCGTGCCTGCAAAATCCACACCAACAAGATTTGACCAAACACCAGCGATTGAAAGAAGCCCCCGCGTTTGGCTTGCTTGATTCCCTGGCGCACATACAGTTCTGCGTTTGCTAATTCATTTCGCTCATACAGCACTTTGCTCAAAATCGCCTGAGCCATGTCTGATAAAAGTGCCTGCTGTTTACCCTGTGCATTCGACCCCGCTGAGAGATTGAGCATCTCTTGGCATATCTCTGTTGCTTGCACAAGTTGCCCTTGCATCACCAATAACCGAACCAGTTGTTCAATCGCCATCACAGTGGCTAATACGTTTTCGGATGCCAGAAGGACAGTAACAGCCTCGGCGTATGACCGGCTAGCTTGTGTTATATCTCCGACATCTCTAAAAAGACCACCGAGTGTTAAAAGGGTAATTCCGCGCGCGGAAAGGTTATCCTCCGCTATGTGTTCAAGCAATTGTTGCGCTAATTCTATGCCACGCATCGGTTTTCCCTGAACACCAAAGAGAATCGCGCGTAGCGCGTTTATCTTGCCGAATAATTCAGCAACTTGTTCGTTGCTAATGGATGTTGTCTGCTTAGCAAGCAATGTTTCTGCATCTTGCAAGCGATCTTCAACGGCGCTTATTTGACCGTTGAGGAACAAATTCCAAGCACAGGCAACAGACAGTGATGGATCTGAACGGACCCTCTCATCTGGAAGCAACTCAAACCAGCCCCGCACGGTGCTCACCTCACCCCGCTCGTTTGCTGGATGGCTGTGTTCATCAACCAACCGCGCCGCCTGTTCCAGATCATCTGCTGAGATGGCATGGCGAATCGCTCTGTCGATGAACCCGTGTTCTTCATGCCATTTGCTGGCGCGACGATGAAGTTCGGGGATTAGGTTGGCCTGCTCTCGCTGCAAGTGATAGCGCAGTAGATCAGCAAACAGGTGGTGATAACGATACCAACGCCGTTCATCATCCAAAGGCACAATGAATAGGTTGGATTGTGCAAGATGCTGCAATATTGTATGACCGTCACTTTGGTTAGAGCTGTCGTTTTCAAAATCACAAACGGCATCACACAGTGAGCCGGTCAGGCGCGTCAATATTGACGTTTGCAGCAAAAAAGATTGCAATCTTGGCGGTTGTTGTTGCAGGACTTCTTCGACCAAATAATCGAGGACGTGATGGTGAATGCCGGTAAAAGATTGAATGAAACTGGTGACACGGTCTGCGTCTCTTTCTTGCAGAGAAAGTGCGGCCAGTTGCAATCCTGTAATCCAGCCCTCGGTACGAGACGCCAGCGCAGCAATATTTTCTGCGGAGAGTTCGAGCCGCATCAATTGGTTAAGAAACTTGGTCGCCTCATCATGGGTGAATCGCAAATCGGCAACACGCAACTCGGTCAATTGCCCCCGACCACGCAGACGTGCCAAAGGCAAAGCGGGATCGATGCGCGTGGTGATGACTAAGTGCAACGTTGCGGGCAGGTGATCGAGTAAAAATGTGAGTGCTTTGTCAATTGATTGATTTCCGATTACGTGATAGTCATCTAAAATGAGGACCAGGGGTTGGGTAAGACTCGCAATCTCATTGAGAAGGGCCATCAGAACTGCTTCGCTATTGGCCGCTCCAGATGATTGCAGCGCGGCCAGTGGTTCGAGTCCAATGTCAGGTTCTACCGTTTGTATTGCGGCGATAAAGTAGAATAAGAAGCTGTTCAGATCGTTGTCCCCTTCATCTAGCGAAAGCCAGGCGGCTCGATTTTTATTTCCTGAGCTGCGATTACCTGATTGGCTCCTTTTTCTGTCATCCAATTGTAGATTGGCAATCCAATCACTCACCAAAGTTGTTTTACCGAAGCCTGCTGGCGCAGAGATAAGCGTCAGCTTCCGGTGCAAGCCATCATTCAACTGCCTCATCAGCCTGGAGCGTGAGACGAGTTCTGATCGGATCGGTGGGATATAGAGCTTGGTGACCAGAATTGGGAACGACATAAATGGATTATATCCCAAACATAGCATCGACCAGATAATTTGGAATGTATTTTTCTTTACCTTATCGGAGTGGTATTCATATCTAAGATTGAATAATTTATGGCCTGCTCAACCCGTTTATTGAGAAACAGCTTGATTTTGGCTGTTTCCTTCGTGAGAAAGGATTGTGTGCCATATCGAAAAGGCTTTCAATGGTTCTTCGTTTCCGTCTGCCCGCGGCTAGGCGGAGATTGACTTGGAGTCTAACCTGGAAGGATCCTTCCAGGTTATGGAAGCTCATTCCTCATAGATCCTCCAAAAAACCTCTCTTACGTAAAGCCCTATAGGTAACACTAGCATGACGTGACGTTTTCCGCTAATGCGGAGTTCGGAACAGATCACTGTAGGGGCACTCGCCATCAAAGAGGTCAACTGGAAACGGATGGCTTTTTTGATTAAACAAGCGTGTGCATTCCACCCACACGCTTGTTGTCCCGGCTCAAGAGAGCCGGGGCTAAACAAGAAGGCGCATTCCTATCGCCCTTTCGCTGCACCAGTATCATCATACTTAGGAAGTGTTTTCTCAAACTCTAAGCGGATATGCCCGTCTTAGTTGGCACGCTGGATTTGATGATGCGAATCAATACTCGATACCCCGAGACGACCAAATTGCTTCCCAAGTAGGTTGAAACGATCAGCAAAGGATATTTTGCTAAAGCTGGCAAGTTCGTGTTCAACAGTAACGTACCAAAGACCCCAATCATGATCACATGGATGATATAAACTCCGTAAGAATTTCGGTTCAGTTCGTCCCATATTGGCCCTGTCTTATCTAAATAGCGTCGGAAACTTTCTATCATCAAATACATCATTACAAGCAATGAAAGGTAAAAGCTTACCCACCAAATTAGGCGATAGAGAGGAGTGATGGGAAATCCTTCCGGGTAAAAGAATGGCCACAACCGTGCAAAGATATGGCCTGTCATAGGAAGCCAGGCAATCGAATTTGCTACGGTATACAGCGTCTTGCCCTTGGGGATTTCGGCAAAGACATTCTGCCGATAACAAAGCGCTCCCAGCAAGTAAGTCATGAAGTACAGCAGCAAGCGTTCATTTTCGAAATCAATTATCGGCGTAAGGGTCCAACTGCGAAAGCCAAGCACCCCACCGATCAAGAAGCTGTAGACTAATCCGATCAGAGCTGCACCTACAACAGCCCATGTTAAAGAGATGTTGGGGATTTTAATTTTTGCTTTCGAGATTATCAGATAGAGCAGGTTGAAGCTGAACAGCACCGGCAGAAACCACAACCAGTTCTGACTGTTGGGGTTGGTGATATGGAAATAAGTGCTCCAGTGCTCTTGAGGTAGGTCGCGTGAATAAAGGAAGATGACCTTATAGAGCGGTATCAGCGTGAAAACGGCAATCACCCAAGGGATCATCAGCCGCTTGAACTTCCCTTTTAGAAACTCCCACCCCGATTTTCTATCTAGGGGCGCAGGAGTCAAATATCCCGAGATAAAAAACATGATAGGCATAACCATGATGTCGAAGATGATTCCCACGATGCCCACCCAGGTTATTGTGTCGGGATCGTCCACAATCCAGAACCAACCCCATAAACCGGCCCCTTCATAAACCCCGCCAACATGGTAAAGCACCACCAAGAAGATGATGATCGTTCTAAGATTATCCAGCCAATGAATGCGTGTAGATCTATTGGTATTCTCCATTATCTCTCCTTTTGTTTAATCAATCTGTTATTTTTTTGCAAAAACTGCATCGACAGGCAGTCCCCACATTTGCATTTCTTTTTGCTCAATTACTTGAAATCCTGCTTCAGCTAAAGATTCCGTCACGTAGATCGGGCGACAATCGGCATAATTGGGCATCACCTCATGCGCCCACTCATACATCTTGACGGCTATGCTCTGGCGACTCTTCTTTGCCATCGAGACAATCACCAAGCGACCCTCGCTGCTCAGAACTCGTCGACATTCTTCAAGCACTAAAGGGATTTCTGGTGTATCGAACAGCTCTAGGGTGAAGCTTGAGAAAACAGCATCAAAGAAACCATCTTCAAAGGGCAGCTTGGCTGCATCCCCAACTCTGAGATCCACGTTGTTAGATAAGCCTGCCTTCTCAACGCGATCGCTAGCAATGCTGTGCATGCCCTCTGAGATATCTAGGCCGTAGACATAGCCCGATTTTCCAACGGATTGTGCAAGGGCAAGGATGCTTTTCCCCGTTCCATGTCCAATATCTAATATTTTTTCGCCGTTTGCAGCTTCCAATATACCTAATCCAACCTCGACGAATTTCCACTCGCTTGATCCTGCGATCAGATCGTACCATTGGCTCATGCGGTCATAGCTGGTCTTAGCAGACTCCTTGGAGCGTGTCACGCGACTGATTTGATTTCTATTTTGAGACATAATTACTTCTCACTTGTGATCGCACTGAAAAAACTACCAGACGATTCCGGCGGGAAACTCGCTTGGTGGCTTTTTGCATTAGAGACACTTGTTAGTTTCTTTACTCACGGAATTCGGAAAGGGAAACTTTCGTACTGCTCAGGCTGCTTGATCACGTGGTTGGTGTACAGGTTTAGCAGCAGCCTGATCAAAATGATCACGGCAAAGGCGATGAAGCCTGTACCGTATTCCAAACTCGTAAAAAATGGCAGCAAAAAGATCCAGAAGACAACGTTATAGGCTAACCGGATTAAGGAAAGCGGGTGCAAGTACCCCTGCTTGATTGGTGCGTTATTGGTAGAAATTTCTCGAAGCCATGCGAACCGCATGGCGGTATGGCCTTCGATGACCGGTCAATATAGAAAACCAATTATTGAGAGTCCTAGCATACCGCCCCTTGTAGACCAAAATGAATTGGAAAAAGCAAGCAAGATATAAACCAAGCCGGGAATTCCCAACCCCAATGTGAGAAGGTTATTCCAACGAATGGTCAAAAACTTCTCTTTGTTCATCGAGCCTGCCTTTCTGTTTTAGTATTACGTCAGAATAATATCATATCTCTCTAAATAGAACGTCCCGCAGGTTGTTTTGAATCTGATTGTGGTCCAGATTAACCCTGCAGGACGTTGGGAAACGACTTCTAGCGTGTCACTCTCAGAGAGCACATTGTACGGCCGAAGAGTCTCAGAAACCGAGTTTTACAGATCCTTCGCTCCACTCAGGATGACAATTTGAATATTAATATGGTCAATTAATCCACCAATGATTCAGCAAGTTGTTCGATAATTTCCGAGCAGCCTCCAGTACGCAAATATTCAGCATGATCACCTACATTCTCGAACTTCTTACCCACGACTTCGGCGCACTCGAATTCATAGTCAGCGGCTTCCAGATATTTTTCGATCACATCGTTGACCCAGGTACCTGAATAACTGAACCCTTCCATTTCTACGGGTTTATTCATTATGCCAGTGAGCCAGATGGCAGCACCTAATACACCACAGCCTCCACCACTAAAGCCAATTCCGCCTGCAAAACCTGCTACCATTGCTGTGTGCATCTCGGATGCGCCCATCTTTTGTGCGAAGATGGACGCACAGCTGACTGGGGGAGATGGCACTTTGAAATCTTCTTCAGCATAGGCTTCGTTGATGCCTTCAAATACGTCGGGTGCGTATCTTGCGGACATACGGAAGCAACCGATGGGGCCGCCCTTCAAGAAGAATTTCAGTATTGCTCGCCCATCTGTTTTTCCTTGCATGTTTAAGTTTGAAATTTCAAGGCAGTTAATTTCATTCTTTGAGTGGCCATGGAAGGATTCGACTAACTTTTGAGTCGCCATCACTGCTGCGGTTTCAGCTTTCTCGCCTGGACCATAAAGCTGATAGGCCTGTGCTCCAGCGGCCAATGAAGCACCCCATAGCATACCGCATTGGTAGCCCATATTGGCGATGCCACCTGCCAAGGGCATGGAGGCCTTCTCTTCGAGTTTCATTGGGTGACCGAATGAGCCGTCAACGACGCTCAGAATTGTTTCCGATCAGGTGCCCTCTCTGAAAAATGTGCGGATTGTTCCCAGGGATGTTATTTTGGTACGAGTGTTGGCTGTCATGGGGTATTCTCCTAAATAATGGTTCTATAGGTTAACGATCAATTTATTAAATTTATTCGCTTACAGGTTGGTTGAATCCTTTTGCGATCAACCATACCCCAAGGAACAATTCGTTAGCAAGCATAAGTATACCTAGATTTACGATGCTTATTCCGAACATATCAAACATGGTATTGAGGAGCACCATTGCTGCTCCGACAAAACCCCAAATTGATAGGAAGCGAGGAATCAATTTTGATTGATATAACATGATATAGAATAACAGCGCGCTCACCCCAAAAGTGATCGATAACATCTGGAAGGACCAACTGCGTTCTGCGATTAACAGCATCCCTAGAGTTTGGAAAGATGTTGCTTCAGGAGATCCAGCGCCGATAAATTGCTCACTCAAGGACAATAATTTTAACGGACTGAGATCAGTTAGGATCTGTGTTACGAACTCGATAATTCTGAAACCAAAGTATCCCAGAGCCATACTTTCGAAGCGCTGTCTCAAGATAGGGAACATCAGTGCAGCAATTCCAACATAGGCTACGGCGTTCGATAGCTCCAATAGTACGCCAAAAACTATCTTAGCTCTATTTGCAGAAATCAATGTAAGGTAATCAGGGGCATTCAAAATAGGTTCGACAAATACAATCGCACCCACAATGAAGGTAACATTGGAAATTAGAAATAACGCGCCCACTAATCTTGCTGTTTTTCTCGTTGTAATCATTATCTTTTCCTATCTAAATTGCGATGATGATTTTCCCTCGGGCGCGTCCACTTTCAAGATGTCGGACCGCTTCAGGGGTCTCGCTTAAGGGGTAAACTTTATCGATAACGGATTTGATTGTGCCGGCTTCGAACAGCTCTTTCAAAAATTCCAGGTCGCTCTGGATTGCTTTGGCGACATCCGAATTGCGCATGACCTGGCCGCCATTCTTAGATTTACCAGATTGGAGACCTAATTGCAACATTAATGCCGGCGAAAATGCATTGAGTAAATACATGCCATTTGGAGCCAGAATTCGCTTAAGTTCTGATACCGAGCGATTACCCACATTATCTAATATCAAATCATAGAACTCACCACTTTGTGTGAAATCTTCTTTGGTGTAATCAGTGACCTGGTCAGCGCCAATCGAGCGCACCATGTCTACGTTACCTGTGCTGCACACACCGGTCACATCTGCCCCGTAGTGCTTGGCAATCTGGACCGCATATGTGCCTACACCACCTGAAGCGCCGTTGATCAAGATCTTTTGTCCTGGCTTGATCTGCATTTGATCGCGCAGTATCTGCACGGCGGTTAGCCCTGCTACTGGGATAGCAGCGGCTTCCTCGAAGGAAACATTAGCCGGTTTCAACACTAATAATTTTTCAGGGACCCTGGCATATTCCGCAAAACCACTATTGTGAATATCACCATATACTTCATCACCAGGTTGAAACTGAGTTACGTTTTCACCTACAGCTTCAACCTGCCCAGCGATGTCTGCGCCGGGCGTCTTGTATTTTGGGGTTACCAGCCCAGCCACAAACCGGATGAAGAAAGGGGTTCCCCTCATGAAATACTTGTCCAATGGATTAACAGCGGCGGCGTATATTTTTACCAGCACTTCATTTTCCTTGGGTGTAGGTTTTTCTATATCCTTGAGTTTTAGAACATCCGCTGATCCGTATTTTGTGCGTACGATTGCTTTCATAATGCTGCCTTCTTTTGTTTACCAATAAAATTTATATGTTTTGTTCGCCACAACTTACTGTACGTTCTTTGTGATGGGAAGTTGTGATGAGTTGATTGAACTTTATACATCCACAATTAAATGTGGGTATGCTTCAATTTATTCGGTTTGGTTGGATGCCGTTTGATGGCAGGATTCTTATCTTTATGGCAGACCAACCCAAACCTACATTTCTTTATGCTGGTTGTTTGTATGAATTAGTTTTTCCTGGCGACAATGTAATCGATCGGTATCATATCGCTATTGGCTTCAGCTTCAACAATTTCGAACCCTATATTTACAAGTAAATCTTCCAATTCAGCGGTGCCCAATTTCTGAATCTTGGGAACCAACCCTACTTTGCTCGCAAGGGAAATCACAAAGCTGACTACGGACTTCGTTTCTCCCAAACACGGGGTTTCTGAAATAAATAATCCGCCCGGTTTTAGGAGATCGTAGACCCTTCGAAGAACTTGCTGGGTTTCTACTAAATGCAGAATGTAGAAAGCCAAAATGACATCGAATGAATCTTCTGGAAAGCGAGCCTCAAAAATGGTGGTTTTCGAGAAGTTAACATTTTCAGCATTGCGTTCGACAGCATTGCCTTTTGCAATGGCGATCATTTCAGAAGAGATATCGATGCCTTGAACCTCACCCACATTGGGGGCGACATCGATAGCCAATCGTCCCGTTCCACAGGCGTATTCTAAAACCTTATCACTGGGCTTGAGATGTTTTCTCAATTTCCCGGCAGTCTTGTTTTCCGTAGAAGCGCTGTCATTATCTTCCCGGTCAAAACGAGCAGCTTGCTTGTCCCAAAACTTTTCCGATCTATTCATTTAGGTACCCTGCCCCACGGTTATGATGACATGCCCCTTTTTGTGGCCTGCCTCGACATAGCGATGCGCTTCGGCTGCCTGTTCCAGGGGATAGCGTTTGTCAATGATCGATTTAATCTTTCCTGCCTCAACAAATTCGCTAATGGAATTGAGATCTTCAACGTTTTCAGATGCCATGGCACAGATTACTTTTTTGCTACCAATGAAAGATGTCCAAAGCATTTGCAGCAGGTGCCTTAGTTTGAAACTGGCGTACAATAATTGGCCGTTAGGTTTGAGAGATTGTTTTACCTGTGAAAATCGTTGCCTGCCTAAAATGTCAAAAACGAGATCATAGGATTGGCTGTTTTGGGTGAAATCTTCCTGAGTGTAATCAACCACTTGATCTGCACCCAGAGATTTCACAAATTCCAACCTTTGCGTGCCGCATACTCCGGTAACTTCAGCACCAAAGTGATGTTTTGCTATCTGTACAGCTTGTGAACCAATCCCGCCAGATGCACCATTGATCAACACACGTTGTCCTGGCTGAATGTTTACTCTTCTTAGGAGGCTCAACGCCATGATCGCTCCCATGGGGACGGTGGCAGATTCTTCATAAGTCAAATTGGCTGGTTTTATGGCCACCATTCTATCTTCAGGCATGCATAGATATTCGGCGTAAGCGCCCATGTTTTGACCAAGGTATCCAAAGACCTGATCACCAGGCTTGAAGCGGGTTACACTCGGTCCGATACTTTCAATTTCACCGGCAAACTCACTCCCTAAAATTTTGATGTTTGGTGTTCTGAGCCCAAAAAATATTTTCGCTGGGAGCCAGAAGAGGAGGGGCATGTTGAACTCACCGGGGGAGATTTGGTTGAATCTTCGAGCGAGAAGATCACCGTAATTTACGGATGTGGCCTGAATTTTTACCAGGATTTCGTTTTCCTTGGGATCAGGTTTTTCTACATCCTTAAGTTCTAGGACTTCTGGTGGCCCGTATTTTGTGCTGACAATTGCTTTCATGATATTTTCCAATTTTTATTCAGTTAGATTCGTCTTCGGAATCGTATGAGAAGATTTCGGTTAGCGGCACGTCAAAAGCGAGCGCAATACGAAAAGCCAATTCCAAGGAGGGGGAATATTTACCTTTCTCCATAGCGATGATGGTTTGTCGAGTCACGCCAACTTTTTGGGCTAACTCTTGTTGTGTCATTTCGTCATTGAAGAAACGTAGTTTCCGAATGTTGTTGCTGATGCGACTTTTGGCCATCTTATACTCCTCTACGATAAAGAACGAGGCGAGTAATATCGGCGATAATCTCTGCAAAAGTTCCGAAGAATATGAGCAAACTGAACATCACTAAGGCTGGTTTTCCGAAAACTAGTGTCAGCATAGATATGAGTGCGCCAAATGAAAACACGAAATGAGCAACTCTTGTGCCCTTTAGCTTAATTAACTCGTCTCGCTCATCTTCAATATCTTCGATATGAGGGTCTTCAGATCTAGTCCTGATCGCCTCGATGATGGCGGATACGATATGCGTCAAAATCGTACCTACGATGTTCACTATGATGGTGATGACGATGACCACACCCCAAAGACTGAAGACACTTGTCGAATCCAGGGGACCATTTTGGTTCATTTGAAATAGCCTGGTTAGATAGTATCCTAAAACCAATATGGCACTCGTTAGTGATACAGTAATGTTCTTTTCTTGATAAGACATATTTTCCTCTTTTGTATATTAGATTTTACAATTAGTAATCTTTGATAAACATATAGTAATATAAATCATACATAATGTCAAGTCTATTTAACATTTGAATTTCATATTCTTAAAGTTCGAAGTTCGGCAGCTCTCCATAGGTGCGCAAATCGAACTGCACCAACACTTGTGGAGTCGCCCTTGCTGAAGGCGCGCATAGTGGGCGACTGAAATCTAACCTGCCAAGGCAGGTTTCCCAACCGTTGCTGCGACTTCCAGTCGCCAGAAAAACTTTTTAGTTTTTGTGTGAATGAACTTAGGGAAAATTTTGGGGTATGACGGATCTTAAACGTGGACAACAAAATTTGCTAGTAAGTTGTCATTCTGAGGAGCGCAGGAAGCGAAGCGGCTGAAGCGACGAAGAATCTCGCTCTTTGTGTGACAAATTTAGAGATTCTTCGCTCCTTTTGTCGCTCACGCCACAGGCGGGCCTCCGGCCATGACATATTGATAAACTCCACGGTTAACTACCGTGATACCAATTTGGGATTGATGCGAAAAAATGTTCCATAAAGGGACACACATAGATTGTCAGTAATTCTGAATTCGAATTTGTAGTGATTACTTGTTTAGGTTTGCAGATTTTTCAAATCCAAAGCGCGCAACCGATGGAAGGTGTAAACAGTCAAGGAAAATAACAGCACTGCAATGGCCTGGTGTATCAAAGCCAGAGAAATCTGCACCTGAAACAGTACCACGAAAATTCCGAAGACAATTTGCACACATCCCAAGATCAACACTCCTAAGATGCCATTGGCGATATCTCGTCCATAGCCGCGTTTGCGAGCCACCAAATAAATTCCCCCGATTGTAAATAGCGCCACGAATGCAAACCAACGGTGTACAAAAACGACTGTTTTGGGCAAGACCAGCAAATTGATCGCTTTGTCAAACAATCCTGGGGGCAATAACTTGCCAAACATCAATGGCCAGGTGGTAGATAGATACCCAGCCTTCAACCCCGCAGTAAAGCCCCCATAAGTGATTTGGATCAGCAATACTGCTATTCCTACCACAGCGAGCCGAGAGAGCGGGGACCATTTTGTTTTTTCACCACGAATTGGAAACCCAAAACGATGCCCCAATGCCACCCACAGGCTGAGGGCCAAGAGCAGTATTGCTAACAATAGATGGGCTGTAAGGCGTATATGGCTGACCGAGGGCCGGTCGACTAATCCGCTGGCCACCATGAACCAGCCCATGAAGGCCTGCCCAATAAAAAGCAACCCCATTAGGACGTAAATTCCAAATTCTTTGCGAGGAATAGCGCCCCTGAACAAGAAGTAGAACACAGGTATGGCGTAGGCTAACCCAGCCAGGCGGGCGATCAACCGATGGAGCCACTCGATGAAGAATATCTTTTTGAATCCATCCAGGGACATTGTGCTATTGATCAACTGGAATTCAGGAGATTCCTGATATTTAGCAAACTCTTCTTCCCAAGCTTGCTCACCGATGGGAGGTAGCACCCCGGTGATCGGATCCCACTCCACGATGGACAGCCCCGAACGTGTCAAGCGCACAAATCCCCCGAAAACAATCAAAAATCCAACAATGAAGGCAAAGATGAACAACCAGGTCATCACGGCACGATTTTGGGTTTTTGGCATCATGTATAACTCCGTATAAGAATATGATCCCTACCGGGGAAACGCTTGTATTCTATCACCTGGGGTGAGGATCGAATTTGCAATTTGGAATTATAATTAGATTCGAAGGCTCCCGAGTCTTGTAGAAATTATCTTTAGTATTAAGTAACTGATGTTACGCAGTAAAACAAAAGAAGCTACATTTCTCCCTCATCCTAACCTTCTCCCAAGGGGAGAAGGGACAAAGTCCCCTCTCCCCTTGGGAGAGGGCGGAGGGTGAGGGCAGTTTTGAGCTCTCAAATTTCCACTTTTGCGTAACATGAGTTAAGTAAATTTCGGAATGATTTTTGAAAAGGAAATCATGCTAAATCCGAAATTTGCTCAGGTTGTGCGGTAAATCAAGCAATCTATTTCTTTTACGAAAAACCGTACAACACTTAGGAGGCTGAGAATGTTTGGTTTA
>JACKQG010003444.1_pt1 | contig 19405 bp, 15 predicted proteins | sample 8237621 | NCBI WGS metagenome assembly JACKQG01 (sample SAMN15677084, study PRJNA649215) | marine metagenome | biome: marine; feature: Black Sea; material: saline water; isolation source: suspended particulate matter (SPM) from the Black Sea western gyre | collected 2013-06-09/2013-06-10 | depth... | reverse complement strand
TTGATAGATGCCTTAAAGGGGACGCATTTATGGGCTGAAAAATATGATCGAGATCAGAAGGATATATTCGCGATTCAAGACGATATAACGCGTGAGATTATTGAAGCTTTACAGGTAAAACTCACAGAAGGAGAGCAAGCCCGGATTTGGTCCAGAGGCACGGAAAACACGAAAGCACATGAAAAGGCTCTCGAAAGTCTTGAGCATTTCAGGCGTTTCAATCCCGATAATGTTATTCTGTGCCGGAAAAAGGCCGAAGAAGCTTTAGCCCTCGACCCCAATTATCCATTTGCGGTGGCTTTGCTGGCTTGGAGTCATCTGATAGAAGTATGGAATGGTTGGAGTAAGTCTCCTGGGGAGTCCATGAAAAAGGCCGTTGAACTGGCGAAAAAGACGGTGGAATTAGATGATAACTATGAGGGTGGCCATGCTATACTGGGTAGCGTTTATCTAATACAAAAGCAATGGGAAAAGGCCGTTGAAGAGGGGGAGCGCGCAGTGGAGTTATCCCCGAGCGGTGCAGACGCAAATGGAATACTCGGCATAACTCTAAGTTACGTGGGCAGGCCGAAAGAAGCCATTTCATTGCTTGAGAAAGCAATACGTCTCAACCCCTCTTCACCGAATTGGTTATATCACAATCTTGGCCGCGCTCAGATTTTGGTTGGTAACTATCGGGAAGCAATTACCTCCTTTAAAAGAGTAATCGAGAAGAACCCCAAACATATTCCCGCAAGTTTTTTCCTCATCGTTGCGTATAGCTTGTCAAATCAAGATAAGGAAGCCAAAATCCAAGTGGAGGAATACCTGAAACAAAGGCCCAGCGCAAATATTGAGAGTTGGAAGAAGAGATCCACTTTTAAGAATGAGACTGACACAGACCTTTTTGTTAATGCCCTTCGCAAGGCGGGCTTTCCTGAAACGCCACCACTTCCTGTCCCCGAAAAACCCTCCATTGCCGTGCTCCCTTTTGCCAACATAAGCGGTGACCCAAAGGAGGATTATCTCAGTGACGGGATCACTGAACAGATTATTACTGCTCTGTCCAAAACACCAAAATTGTTTGTTATTGCCCGAAATTCGGTTTTCACCTACAAAGGCAAGCCCGTGATGGTGCAGCAGGTAGGTAAAGACTTGGGCGTACGGTATGTGCTGGAGGGAAGTGTCCAGAAATCGGGAGATCGTATAAGGATCACGGCCCAGCTAATTGATGCAAAAACCGGGAATCATTTGTGGGCAGAGAAATTCGACCGAGACTTGAAAGACATTTTCGCTATTCAAGATGAGATCACAAAGAAGATCATCACCTCGGTGCATGTGAAGTTAACCGAAGGAGAACAGGGACGTCTTTATGCGAAGGGTACGGCCAATCTCGATGCATATCTAAAAGCTTCGGAGGCAAGCTGGTATTTGCGACAAAGCACCAAAGAAGGCTTATTGAAAGCCAAGCAGCTGGCAGAGGATGCCATTGCGCTTGACCCGAACTATCCTTCCGCATACAACACACTTGGAATGTTCTATGGGATATCTATCTGGCTCGGAATGTCCAAGTCTCCAGCAGATTCCTTAAAGCGCGCAATTGAGCTATCTCAAAAGGCAATTGCCTTGGACAAATCCTTTGCCGCCGCCCATGTAGCATTGGGCTACTGGCTTACAATGGCGAGGCAGTATGACAAGGCCATTTCCGAAGGAGAACGAGCAATGGCTCTTGAACCTGGTTCGGCTGACGTTATTCAAAACTACGCGATGATTCTGACCTATGCGGGCAGGTTTGAAGAGGCCATTCCGCTATTCAGGGAGGCCTTACGCCTCAACCCAATGCCTACAAATTCTTATTACCGGCATTTTGGACTTACCCTTCGTGAAGCCGGACACTACGAAGAGGCTATTGCAGTGACAAGAAAAGCCATTGATCGAGAGCCTAATGACCTGCTTGCCAACGTCGGTATGACCGTCCATTACACCTATGCCGGACGCATGGAGCAAGCGCGTATGGCCGCTAAAGAGGTCCTCAGAATAAACGCGGCATTCTCTGCAGATAAATTTGGAAAAGTGATACCGATGAAGGACCCCGCGGTAACGGTTCGAATTGTTGAAGCCCTTAAAAAGGCGGGGCTGAAGTGAAAGGGAGTGGGTTACAGGCAACTGAAGGATGTACAGTGGTTTGTTCCTATATCCAAGAGTTCAAGAACTTTCGTGTGCCAAATTCTTCGATTTTATGGTTGTTTTATCCAGTCAGGAGTTGATGACTAACGTGCATTACTGGAATTTTCAAAAAATGCAATATCCTTCGCATACAAAATAAATCCAAGCTTATCCCGGCCTTTGATATTGTCCAGAATCCCAAATAAATCCGGGCAGATAAAATGTTGTGATACGCCTTACACCACTTTCACACCATAACCACCTTTTCGCTACCCTTATTCCTTTTCCAGCCCAGGTCTCACAGCTATTCTAGAATAAATTGATGAATTCGTAAAAAGTCACACACCTGTTTTTGTCATTCCCGCCCCGCATCAAATGCGGGATAAACTCCGGCGGGAATCCATGGAAACCAATCACTTCTGGAAGATGAGTATCCTTCCTGATTTGGCGCTTTTTCTTGGACTATCAGTTGTTTGAAGTTGCTTTAGTTGTTATCTTCTTTTTTGTGCGCTGGTCGGTGATGATCCGGTAGACCACATAATACTTGTAAATATTACTCACATATTGAACTGTTTCCCGTCCGATTCTCTTTGCTGCCACCAGTTCTACATTTCGAAACCAGATATTGGGATCAAGACCCGTCTTGGAAGCTTCCCTTCGTAGCTGTTTGACCCTGGTCGGGCCAGCGTTATAGGATGCAAGAGTAAAAAGGAGTTTGTTCAGGCGGTCCATCTTTTCATTTTCAAAATAATTCCCATAAATCCACCTGAGATATTTCACCCCGGCGTGGATATTATGTTCCATTTTCTCAATATTGGGGATGTTAATAGGATCGCTTGCAGCGGTATCCGGCAAGATCTGCATTACCCCCACGGCACCTGCGGGGCTTCTCTTACTCTGATCGATTCGAGATTCCTGGTAGGCAAGCGCTGCGACCTTCAACCAATCAAAACCATATTTTTGGCCGTATTTTTTGAAATATCCTACGGCAGCCTTGAAACGTTTTAAATCATCATCTGTCAGGCAATTCCGGGCCCATTTTGTGTTCTGAAAATAGCGCTTGAACATAATGTTTCCGAAAAGGGTTCCTTTCTTATGGCTACTTATAAAAGCATTGATTTCTTTCTTAAGTTGTGGACAGTTTTTGCGGACCATCCATGCGATCTCACCGTCAGTATTTAATGCAATTTTTGGGTAGAGGATGATATTCTTGAAAATCTGGGACCAGAATTTTGCCAGAAAATCGTCGACCACAATCAAGGGGATAAGCCCGGCATTCACCATTTCAAGCAGATCTTCGTCCTCTAAGTACTCATCGACGGGTTTCAAAATAACCTGAGGTTTGCCTGCTTTTTTGAAAGATTTGTTTTAGACGCAAGAGACTTTCATAATAGCTGCTTGATCGTCTCACATAGATATCTTTACCCGAAAGGCCTTCAAGGCTTGAGAGTTTTGGCCCCTCTGGTCCACCGACAACTATCTCATTCACAGCTTTCAATAACGGCTCTGAGAAATCCACGACTCTCTTACGTCCCGGTGTGATGGTAAGAGAGGCAGCGGCGATGTCCCCTCGACCTTCAATTAGAGCGGGTATGAGCTGGTCACGCTTGACCGGTATGACGAGGAGATGTATCTTAAGGTGTTTTCGTTTCAGTTTCTTGTTTATGTATTTCTCAAATTTTTTCAAAACCTCATATGTGACTCCCCCTTTGTCAAAGCCGTCAAGGAAGTAATTGGTTTTGCTGAACGTCACCAGGGCACGGATTACCCGTCGTTTAACCATTTCATCAAAATCACCGGTCCATTTTTGATCCAGCAGCTTCAGCTCCTTTTCAGCAGATGGTTTTTCCCCGGATGCCGAAACAGGGCATATTGAAAGAATAAGAATTTGTACGATAAATATGGCAAGGCATATCCGGGTGCCTTTTCTCGAATGGGATTTCAGATGCGATGTATTTCTATTAAGCCATTCCATGATCGCCTCAAGTGAAGTATTTGTCTTGCTTATGGGGCAAATTCCCGGGCCAGATCAGCGAAGTAGGAGATAGTCTCAGGATTTGCCATTGAATCCCTGTTCACGGCTTTTTCTATCGGGAATCCGGCCAGGATCTTCTTGACCGGCACTTCCAGCTTTTTTCCGTTCAGGGTATGCGGGACCTCGGATATGGCAAGTATCGTATCCGGCACGTGACGCGGTGAAAGGGCGCTTCTGATATTTTTATTAATTTTGTCTTTCAGCGCATCATCCAATGTGGCGTCTTTATTAAGCACAACAAAGAGGGGCATGTGGTATTCCCCGTCCCGGGTTTCAAAACCTACAATAAGGCTGTCATTGATCTCCGGCAGATCTTCCACAACACTGTAAATCTCACTGCTCCCCATTCTTACACCCTGGCGGTTGAGTGTGGAATCGGATCGGCCTGTGATGACAGCGCTGCCCCTTGATGTGAACTTGATCCAGTCCCCATGCCTCCAGATACCGGGGTACAGATCAAAGTAGCTTTCCACATAGCGACTGTTATCCTGGTCGTTCCACAGGAACAGGGGCATGGAGGGCATTGGCTCTGTTATCACAAGCTCACCTACCTGATCAATCAATTCATTCCCATCCTCGTCAAAGGCGGCGGCCTTTATCCCGAGCCCACTACACTGCAGTTCTCCGGCATGTACGGGAAGCAGTGGACAGGCTGCCAGAAACCCACTCACAATATCCGTTCCTCCGCTCACCGAGGCGAGCCACACGTCTTCCTTCACGTTTTCATATACCCATCTGAAGCCTTCAGGGGGCAAGGGTGATCCCGTAGAACCGATTGCCTTGATACTGCTCAGGTCATGGCGCTTAGCCGGCTGCAGTTTTTCGTTCATGCAGGCGGTTATATAGGCGGCGCTTGTTCCGAAGATCGTGAAACGGGCTTTTTCAGCCAGGTCCCAGAGCACGTCCATATGGGGATAGCCCGGGCTTCCATCAAAAAGAACCGGGGTCGCGCCCATGAGCATGGAACTCTGAACAATATTCCACATGACCCATCCGGTTGTGCTGAACCAGAAAAACCTGTCTCCCGGGTGCACATCCATTTGAATCCCCTGGAATTTCAAGAATTCAATGAGAACGCCCCCGTGTCCGTGGACAAGGCCCTTTGGAAGCCCGGTGGTTCCTGAGGAGTAAACGACCCAGATGGGGTGGTCAAAGGGTACCTGCTCATAAATCAGATCCTTTGATTTACCGAGAAGATCGTCCCAGAGAAGAATTTTTTTAAGTCCTTCAAGACCATTGTTTCCCGTATCTTTATCGAGATAAGGCACCATGACAGTTTTTTCGAGTGATGGCAGGACTTCCTGGAGCCGGGCAACGGCGGGTTGAAGCCCAAAGGCTTTGCCACCATACTGATAGCCGTCCACGGCGAAAAGAATTTTTGGCTCGATTTGCTTAAACCGGTCAATAACACTTCTTGTCCCAAAATCAGGAGAGCAGCTTGACCAGATGGCCCCGATGCTGGCGGTAGCGAGAAAGGCAACTACGGTTTGGGGGATATTTGGAAGGAAAGCTGCTACCCGGTCGCCTTTTTTGACCCCGAGGTCCCGTAATGAGGCTGCAACAGAAGAGACGTTGTCATGGAGTTCACTCCAGGATACCTCCATGAGAGGCTGGATTTCGGATTGGAACAGGAGCGCCGGGTAATCGACGGTTGAGTGACGGAAAACATGTTCTACATAGTTGAGTTCCGAGTCCAAAAACCATTTTGCTGTGGGCATCTTGCCCTGGATCACCTTGCTGTAGGGTTTTGAGGCCTTGATCTCGTAGAAATCCCAGAGCGATCCCCAAAAATCCCCGATATTTATAACAGACCAGTTCCAAAGGGCATTATAGTCCTCAAAGCTAAGGCCTCTCTCCTCCTTAAGCCAGGAGATGTAGCTGGTGATGTTGGCTTCGTTTTTCAGTTTTTCCGAAGGTTCCCAGAGGAGAGTTCCCTCTGTGATCGTTTTGCCATCCATTTTGTCCTCCTTGTGTATGAATGTCTGAACAGAACTATTAATACCATAAGGCATCACAGAATACTCAAATTTCCCTTCTACTATTTTCTTACCACTCAATGCAACGTTGAAGTGTCTTTTCAAAAATGAGGAAAATGCGCCGGAAAAAGACCGACCTTTAACGTACTATTAAAGCCCATATTTAATCCCTTAATCTTTCAGTTATCCTGATGTCTCAACTCTGCTATCCGGGTAAGCGAGCTTGCGAGACTCCGAATCTGGCCCAAATCTGAGCGTCACTTCTGCGAAGTTGTTTTTGCGCGAACCCTTATTTCCCACATTTTACCGGGGGGTCTGCCGGGTACAGAAAAATAGCGCCAGGCTCTGAACCAGTTCTGCCATAAAACTATAGTCCAGCTTTTCCATGGTATCGGAAGGCCGGTGATAGTGTGGGTTCCTGAAAAAAGCTGAATCCGTTATCATGACAGCCTTAAAACCGTAGTCCCAAAATGGGGAGTGATCGCTGAGCCTGATGGAGGGCATAAGCCATCCTCCCAAGGGAACTGTCAATTTGATGACCGGAAGTCGGGGATTACGCTCAAAGGCGTTAAAGAGAGATCTTGTGAGATCCCTGGAACCCAGGTTGCCGACGATTCCTATGAAATTGCCAGTTTCAGGATAGTTGAAAAACATGAGGGGAAATGGATAACTCTGACATCCAGGCTCGTGACATGTATAACCGACCATCTCCAGACAGATCATCCCGTCTATCTTTTCGCCCATATCCTTCGCTTTGGTGGCGTATATCCTGCTTCCCATGTATGGAGTGTCAAAAAAGGGCGGTTCTTCAAAAACAAAGGATACAAACCTGACAGACAGATCCAGGTTTTGACTGCTTTTCAGGGATGCTAAATAACGGGCTGTTTCAAGCTGCACTGCTACCGCGCTTCCATTATCGTCTGCCCCCACAGTGCCTGAGACCGAGTCATAATGGGCGCCCAGAAGAAAATGTCGAGACGGGTTCTTTTTGAAATTGATTTCTGCCACTACATTGGCCACGGTGAGGCCTCGGCAGGAATAGGGTTCCGTGTGCACTGAAATGCCGATGTCGTGATAGAATGACGAGATATATTCCTCGGCCCTTTTGAGGTTTTCCGGTCTTTGAACGCTCCGCTCCCCGATTTCGACGGTCAACGATCTGAGGTGCGCCTTCAAACGATCGATGGTCACTTCTCTGTCAATAACCAGTTCCATCTCGGCCTTTGGGTTTTCCGGGGAAAAAAGCGATACCGCTGCCACGAAAGACAGGATGACAGCAAGTTGTTCGATCCATTTTGATGGGATCAGCATGTAGAAGACTTTGTGAAAGGGCCTGCCGGGACCTCTATCACGATATATGGATTTATTTCAACGATCACCGCTTTCCAGGAGCACTGCCTTGGCAGATTTTCCAGCCTCTCTCCTCTAAGGACTCACTCATGCCATGCTCCGGGATAATATTCTCATTACTTCAGTAATTTCTTCAGCTCAAACGAAAGAAAGAGCCTGGAGATTCCCCAGAAAAGGACATACCAGGCGATGAGAAGCGGTAGGACAACGGGATTAATCAGAATTATTACAGCAATGAGAATGTTAACGATTCCCAGGAAAATAAGAAAATTCTTGCCTCTCGGAAGCTTCATCCCACCGACAATATCTGATATGCCGGTCAGGACAAGAAAAAGCGCGATGATGAAATACACAAGAGACACATTGAACAGCCATATAAAGATTATTGCCAGGATACCGATCAATGCGTATAGGGCACCCCCCAATATACGATCCGTTTTGAAATAATAAAATGCTTCGGTTAAGGCATAATAACCGATAAAAATCGTAAGCAGGAGTTGAAAGATGATAAATGCCGCCTCCATCAAAACCATTGTTCCGCCCGGGTAAAGAAGCATAATAAGACCGATAATGATTCCGATTGCCGCACTCAATACCATGTAGCTGACCGATGTTTTTAAAATACCCTCAGCAAAATCTTTTTCATTACTCATAATCACTCTTCCTTTGCAGATTGTTTCCGATTGATTATTATTATGGCACCCATTCTTTCCTGTTGTCAAATAGGTTGTTCGGTTGCTCGACAAGGAAACCCTGTTTTTTATTGTTCAAAACCGCGGCTAAGAGAGCCAACTGAAATTCGGGAGATGTCTCGTAGGTTTTCTTGACGGCTTTTCACACCTTCCCCAAAGACTCCATTGTTACCCGTTTTTGTCTTGTCAGGGCTCTATTCTATGCCCGAAAGCACTTCTTTAAGGTTTTGCATTGATAGGTTTCCTCCGCTCACAACAAGCACAACATTCTTGTTCTTCAATCTCTCCTTTATCTCTAAGGATGCTGCCAAGGGTGCTGCGGCCGCCTCTTCTACCAGGTTGTGAGTATGCTCTAACAAGACAGAGATTGCCGATTTAATATCTTCATCATCTACCAATACGAAATCATCTACATACTCACGCATAATACGCTGTGTATTCGCAAAAGGAACTCTTGTTGCCAACCCCTCTGCAATTGTCTTCATCTCTGCCTCCACCATTTCTCCACTGTCCCAGCTCAGCTTCATGGCGGGTGCCTGGGCAGACTGGACAGCTATTATCTCAATATTCTTATTAACAGCCTTTGCTACAATCCCTGTCCCGCAAACCCCGCTGCCGGCCCCTACGGGCACTATGATGGTATCAACCGAAGGCAGGTCATTTAAAATTTCAAGGGCGTATGTCCCTACTCCATGTATTAGATGTTCATCGGTAGGGCCCACAAACTTGCCGCCCCTGTCTTTTGCGATCTGTTTTATCCATTCTCGCGCTTCATCAAAATCTGCACCATGAAAGAGTACTTCTGCACCCAATCCTCTCATTGCAGCCACTTTTCCCGGATTAGCCTTTTCAGGAACGGCTATGGTAGATTTTATACCATACGCTCTTGCAGCATAGGCAATACTTTGTCCGTGGTTACCTGTTGATGCTGTATACAGGCCTTTATTTCTTTCCTCATTTGTCAAATTAGCCGCCAGGTTCAATCCACCACGAACTTTAAATGCACCAACAGGCTGATGATTTTCGTGCTTTATCCATGTACTTGTTCCTGCCAGGTCACTTAAAGTCGGGTAATTATACAGCGGTGTGGGTCTTAGATGGCGATATACATGCTTTTGTGCTGCGATTATATCCTTTATTGTAGGCATATCTTGTCCCATAAATTTTTCCTTATTTTTTCAAACCTATCGGGGAGCTCACGTTAAAGATTTTTAAGCCCTCCTGAGCCCCCAAGCAGAGGGAATCGCATCAGAGATTGACGGTCTGTTGCTCAAAAGAGTTTTGTTTTGCCGAAGGCAATTGTTTTTCCTGTCAAGATAATGCAAAGTGGATTTTGAGCAGTATGGGCGGAAGAAACGGGTTAAGCCGGATCAGGGTTAATATCCTCTTTCAAAATCAACTACATATTTGAGCGGCTTTCCGGTTACAAACAGGCGATAATTTTCTGCAAAGATATCCACGACATCCTCTGGAAAGCTGTATGCTGAATTATGAGGTGTAATGAAAACATTTGGCAATCCCCACAGATTGCTGTCTTTGGGGAGAGGTTCTTCCTCGAACACATCTAAGACTGCTCCCCGAATCAGTTCTTCCTCCAAAGCGCGGGCAAGTGCGCTCTCCGAAACAACCGGTCCCCTACCCACATTGATAAATATGGCAGATCTTTTCATGGCCTGAAAAGAGGCATAGTCAAAGAGATGAAAGCTTTCGGGCGTATGGGGAAGAGTGATAACAATATAATCCGGATGAGCTGAGAAGTCTCTGAAGCCGGTCTGGGTGAAGAGACGATCGATCCCGGGCACCACTTCATCAGAACGTTTATAACCCCAAACTTCCATCCCAAAATGTTTTCCTGTTAGAGCAATATGACGACCAATAGAACCAAGGCCGCAAATACCGAGAAGGGTGCCCTTAAGACTCTTGTATGGCATGTCTTGCCACAATCTTTCCTGTTGATTCTCGTAAGTCTGGAGGATATTCCTTTCAAAGGCAAGAATATAGGCAAAGACATATTCACTCATGAGCGGCCCGAACAGGTCCCTCACGCCGGTCAGGAGGTAATCGGTTCTTTGAGAAGGTGTTATAAACGTCTCTACCCCGGCATAGGTGGACTGAATCCATTGCAGATTCTCTGCAACATCTAAAACAGGTGCAATCCGATCGGGTTCGCCCAAGATGATATTGCAGTTTTCAGCATGGGTTTCCGCCTCCCCGGCTCTGTCGCAAACGATGAATTCAAGACCGGAAAAATCGTGTTTCTCGATCAACTCGGCATATTGAGCAGAGTTTTTGCTCAGGATCAGAAGTCTATTCTTTTCCTTCATCATTTTTTGTCACCACAGGGTGAAAGGGCATCTCATTGACGCTAAGCTGAAAGACATCAGGGCGGGCGTAATGACCCGTAACATCAAAATCGAACTTACCCCGGGCTATCTCGGCTAAATCGAGGTCGGCGAACAGGATTCCTTCCTGGTCATAGAGGGGGCCGGCGAGAACCTCACCGAACGGCGAAATTATGGCACTGCCTCCGCGACATATTATCTCCGGAAGTTCATTTAGATCATCCAACCCTTCTAAATCGGCAGGGTACATATCCTTTGTCACAAACTGGTTGCAGCCCAGGACAAAGCAGCGGCCTTCACATGCTATGTGACGCAATGTAGAGTGCCATGCCTCACGTTGGTCGGCAGTAGGGGCGAGATATATTTCAACCCCTTTCCCGTACATGGCCATCCTGGCTAAAGGCATATAATTTTCCCAACAGATCAATCCGCCGAGCCTCCCTATGGCGGTCTCAAAAACCGGCATTGTGCTGCCGTCCCCCTCACCCCAGATCAGACGCTCGGATGCGGTTGGTTTGAGCTTTCGATGTTTACCCAATAACTCTCCATTGGGGCCAAAATAGAGCAGCGTGCAATAAAGGGTACCCTGACTGAACCTGCTGTCACGCTCGATAATACCGATTGCCAGATAGACACCTGCTGCACGGGAAGCTTTGCCTAAAGCTTCAGTAGCAGGGCTGGGTACCTGAACTGCATTTGCCCAGTAGCGCTCGAAGGTGCGTCTTCCCGCGGCGGTCCTGCTGCCGACTACCGCCCCAAAGCCGAGTCCACGCGGATAGGCCGGGATGAAGGCCTCTGGAAAAAGCACCAGATTTACGTCCTGATCTCCAACTTCATGGATCAGCCGGCAGGTTTTCTCGATTGTTGCCTCACGATCAAACAGGACCGGACTTGACTGTACCACTGCAACTTTAACTGTTGTAAATTCTTCACCCATCTTTCTCCTCCCTGAGCCGGCGAAGCCGGAATAAAAAATGTCTCACGCGCTAAGGTTATTTTGTAAGAGCTCTATCAAAATCCTCAATCATATCTTCAGTAGATTCCAAACCGACCGACAGCCTGATAAGGCTGTCAGAAATTCCTATTGCGTGCCGATCCTCAGCGGAAACTCCGGCATGGGAAGTTGCTGCCGGGCGGGTAATGAGCGATTCGATACCGCCAAGGCTCGGCGCACAGATAGGTAGGGTGGTATTTTCAAGAAACCTGTTTGCCGCCTCCAACCCCCCCCTTATCTCAAAACTCATCATTCCACCGAAACCGTCAAATAGATCCTTGGCTCGCTGGTGTCCGGAATGGCTCTTAAGACCCGGATAATTGACGGTTTCAACTGATGAATGGCCTTCCAGGAACTCGGCAATCCTGAGTGCACTTTCATTCTGGTATTTCATCCTTACAGCTAATGTCTTCATACCGCGATGAAGGAGGAAGCAGGCATGGGGGTCCAGTGATCCGCCGAACCGGGCAAGTTTGTATGTGATACGGTTAACCATATCGGAACGTCCGATAACAGCACCCGCCACAATGTCTGAATGACCGTTCAGGTATTTTGAACAGCTGTGGATGGAAAGGTCAAAGTCCCATTCAGGAGGCCGGAAATTGAGTGGACTTGCAAAGGTGTTGTCAATCAGAGAAACGAGGCCGTAATCCCTTGCAAATTGGACCACAGCCTTGAGGTCGGCAACCTGCAGCAGGGGGTTGGTTATGGTCTCAACAAGAATCGCTTTTGTGTTGGACCGCAGTTTCGATTTCCAGGAATCAGGGGCGTTACCATCGATAAAATCAAAGGAAATCCCGAGGGCTGGCAGGTCCTGTGTTATAAAATCGTGTGTGCCGCCATACAGGCAGTCTTGCGCCAGGAGATGGTCGCCTGTCTTCAAAAGGGTCAAAAGGGTCGTTGAAATGGCCGCCATGCCGCTGGCGGTCACAAGGGCGGCTTCGGCGTTTTCCGATGCTGCCAGCTTCTCGTGAAGCGCCTCATGATTCGGCGTGTTGTTCAGACGAATATATTTAAGGTTGTAATAGCCTGGTTCACCCGCACACTCAAATGTGGATGACTGAAACACCGGCATACTCACCGCTCCGCATATCAACGGATCAGGTTCGCCCGCATGAATGAGTTTGGTCTCAAGATGCTTGTACTCTTTAGTCATAATACAGCCCTGTTTCCATTACTGGCAAAGACCAGGGCCAAATGGTCGTGGTTTGGCCACGGTCCGGAACGCCGATTTTTAATCCTCTAAGACTTTCCTGATGATTTTGATCAACTCATCCGCACCAAAAGGCTTCTCCAAAAAGGCGTTTGGCTTGGTGAGCTGGGCTTCGCCGCTTGCCTCAACAGCCTTCTTTCTTCCTTTTAGAGGCTGCTTAATCATGAAGTCCTTGAGATCTACACCGAGCTCTTCTGAGGCCCCCGATAAGATGATGACAGGAATTTTACGCAGTTCAGGATCCTTTTTCATTTCCTGTAACATCATCATACCGCTCTTCTCCGGCATGATCAGGTCCAGAAGGACCAGATCGGGTTTTACCTTTTTCGCCAACGCAAGCCCCTTCATGCCGTTATCAGCGCTCACGTAGTCGTAGCCATTATCTTCGACAACAGAAGATGTAAAGGTAATTGCATCCGGATCATCATCAACGATCAAGATTCTCTTGGGCATTCTCCCCTCCTCACCAATAATTGCCTGACCCTCTATGCTCAGGTCTTTGTTTGTTGACATTTTCCATAAGCCCCTTACAGCCCCAAAAGCCTCTGAATATCCGGGTGCTTTGACATGACCTTCAGGAATTGGCCTGTACGTTTCTCCAGTCTGCCTTTCAGGGTCACTGAAACAAATTTCATAATCCGGTATCCCATATCACGGTCCCCTTCCAGGAGATCCAGGAACTTATCCCCGGGGATTGCCAGGACTTCGCAGGGCTCAGCACATACGGCATAAGTGGTATGGAAGGAACCGGGAAGCAGCGCAGACCAACCAAAAGAATATCCCGGCTTGATTGACCCCAAGGATATGGTGATCATTTCAGAGATTTCCACTTCCAGCAGGATCTTACCTCTTTTCAGGCAGTAGAGATTCTCCGCTTTCTCCCCTTCCTCAAAGATAATATCCCCTTCATTGAATTGGAGGGATTGAAAAAAGGGAAGGAACTTTTCAAGCATCTGTTCATTGAGGTCGGCCAAGAGATAAATACCTTTCAACTCTTCTGTGGAAAACATGCATATCTCCTCTTCATTTCCGGATCTTTGTTTTCTTTGAACCTGCGTCACATCAAAAGAAAAATGACAATGAGAAAGATGGTCGCCACGGCGGCGCTGATTCCTATAGGGGAGGTTCCCGTGTCAATCGCTTTCTCGATGTTAAGTCTTTTTTGAGCCAGCTTTTCTCCTTTTATACCAACGAGGACCCACACCGGTGCCAGAAACAGAAGCGCCACTCGAACAGGACCCTCCTTTGATACACGCCCGAGATAACTGGCCAGTGCACCTGCTAAAATTCTGTCTGAGACGCTGTTTAGACCGTTAAAGATCCTGTCCATGGCGTGATAAAAAAGCCGTCCGCCCTTGCGATAGAACCAATCCGTATCAAGATTAATTGCTCGCATTTCCGCAGGATAATACCCGGAGAGTATGAGAAGACAGAAGGCGAGAGCGCCGAACATCAATAACTGCAACTGACCAATAACGTGAGCGCCAGTATATGGCACATAGTCTACCGGGTAGGGAAGGATACTGTACAGAGGGCCAGGATATATGCCAATGGCGATACATAAGAAGGCAGTAATCCCCATGGCAAGAAGCATATTAAGAGGGGGTTCTTTTGCCCTTATGCCTGAATCTTCGCTAAAAAAAGTGAAGAAAGGAACCTTAATGCCTGCGTGGTGAAAGACACCTGCTGATGCAAACTGTAATGTAAGCCATATGACAGCCAGTTTTCCATGGGCAGCTGCACTTATGATCATGGATTTGCTCACAAAGCCACTGAAAAGAGGGAATGCGGAGATGGATGCCGCACCTATCATGCAGAACAGACACGTCAGAGGCATCGTCTTGTATATCCCACCCAAGTCAGTACATCTTATCTTTCCGGTCATGAAAAGCACAGACCCAGTAGACATGAAAAGAAGGGCCTTGTACAGGATATGACAGAAGGCATGGGAAACAGTCCCATTTATGGCCAATTGGGTCCCAATACCGATCCCAACCATCATGAACCCGACCTGATTGATAAGGCTGTAAGCCAGCACCCGCCTTATGTCATTTTCAAGAACAGCATAAAAAATGGGCATGATCGTCATGAAGGCCCCCATCCATATAAGAAGCTCAGCCCCCGGAAAGGTCCTCGCCATAACATATACGGCGCTCTTGGTGGTGAGGGCACTCAGGAATACTGCACCTGTAACTGTTGCCTCAGGATAGGCATCCTGAAGCCAGGGATGGAGGGGAGGTATGGCAGCGTTAAGGGCAATGCCAATGAATATGAGATAAGAGGCTGCCCCGTTCAAGCCAATGTATCCAAATTCAGCAGTGCCTGAATTGTGGATATAAAAGACAATACCTGCCAGAAGGCAGAGACCTCCAAAAACATGGACCAGAATATACCTGAAGGCTGCTGCCTGCGATGCCTTTGTTCTGCGTGCCAGGATAAGGAATGTGGAGCTTATGGCCAGTAGTTCCCAAAACAGATAAAGGGTTAGGAAATCTCCCGCAAAAGTGACGCCCAGAGCGCCTCCAGCATACATGAATGCGGCCATACGTTGCATATCGTCAGCTACCTTCAGGGTGAAAAGAACTCCTATGAAGGTTATGATGGTGAAGATATATCCAAATACCATACTGAGCTTGTCAACCCTGCCAAAGATCAGATCGTATTCCAGGATATTGACAATCCAATATTTTCCTTCAGGCATGCTAACGAGGGTTATGAAGGCGAGAACAGGCAGGGCCAACATATATGCAGACTTGAGCCTCCCCCCCCAAAACGGGATAAAAAGGGCGCCTATAATAAATATTGCTGGAAGAGGTATAAGATTACTCATAGTAGTCCTCATCTCTCTTAACGAAAAGGCGCAGTATTTTTGCCACAAAAATAAGGAGTACACAGGAGATAAAGCCATAGACGGCAAAAAATTCTGTTGCACCTTCCCAAGGGAACTCCGCATGCTTTTGGATAAAGAAATCAATAATAAGGAGTATAAGCAAGGAAACGTAAAAGGAACCCAACAATCTTTTTACATTTTTCGGTTTATCGAAAATCTTCAGCTCTTTTTTCATCTGAACTTCTCCATCCATCTATTTTGGTTCCAGCCAAAAACCCATTACAATCCCGCCCCAAGTCATCTCCCGCCAGGGAGGAGGGGGATGATATACACTGTTCATAAGAAAGCCTTTAAAAAAATTATTCCGAGATATATTACAGCTATTATGACAATAATATGAAAAATTCTCCTGTATCCTGGCACAGGCTCATGAGAAAGGATCATCTTTTCTTCTTTTTTTTCAACCATGGCCTATCTCCCTGTTATGCTTTGAACCATCAATTCAGCCAGACTAAAAAAAGGCTGCGGATAAAAAAAGAGGACAATGGAACAGATTGCAGTCAAGACAAGCGGGAACACGCACCACACGGGGGCCTCTTTTACGCTGTTCTCAAACATGGACTCCTCTTTGGAACAGAAAAAGGCCCTGTAAACAATGGGGAGAAAATATGCCGCGTTAAGTAGCGAACTACCAAGAAGGACAACCAACATCGCTGATTGATCCGCCTCGAGCGTTCCCAGCACAAGATTCCATTTGCTTATAAAACCGCCTGTCGGCGGAAGTCCGATCACACTCAAGGCGCCGATAAAGAAGGCCGTCATCGTGACTGGCATTTGCTTGCCGATGCCGACCATTTGACTGACATATTTCTTGCCCGTGGCCACTGCGATGGCTCCGGCACAAAAGAAGAGTGTGATCTTACCAAAGGCGTGCATGGCAATATGGATCATGCCGCCTATGAGCCCCTTGGGGGACAGGAGCGCGGCTCCAAGTACAATATAAGAGAGCTGGCCTATTGTTGAGAAAGCAAGACGCCGCTTCAACTCGTCTTGAGAAAGGGCAATAAGGGAAGCCACTACGATGGTGAAGGCGGCAATGTAGCAGATTACACTCCCGAGACCCAGAGAAACCAACAGATCAGTTCCAAAGACTCCTGTAATGACCCGAAGAACGCTAAAGGCACCGACCTTTACGACTGCCACTGCGTGCAGCAGAGCGCTGACGGGTGTGGGCGCCACCATGGCAGCCGGAAGCCATGAATGAAGGGGCATGACAGCCACTTTGGCAAAACCGAAAAGGAGCATCATCATGAGGATTGTCATGAGGGGCTTCGACCCGGTTCCGGCGAGAAATCCCTGACTGGTAAACTCCAAGGTGCCAGCCAGATTATAACAGATCAACATGGCAGGAAGAACAAGTCCTACGGAGCCTCCTACGATATAGAGAAGATATTTGCGGCCTGAGCTGCGTGCGTGCATATCTTGATGGTGCGTGACCAAAGGGTAGGTGGCAAAAGACAGCATTTCGTAAAAGAGAAAAAGGGTCAGGAGGTTGGCCGAGAAAGCTACCCCAATGGTCGCTGAGAGGGCCAGGGCAAAGAAACAAAAATATCGGGTCTGGCTGTGTTCGTCCAATCCTCGCATATACCCGATGGAATAAGCTGTAGTAATGATCCAGAGCGATGATGAGACAAGAGCAAAAAGCATCCCAAAGGCATCAACCTTGAACTTAATCGGCACCCCCGGCAGGACCTCGGCCACCGTATAAACCATCTCGGCCCCCTTCAGAACCGCTGGGAGCATTGATACCACAATCATGAACATCATGAAGGCGGCCGCAAAAGTCCACGCCTCACGCACGTTTGGTGTCTTGCTTGAGACCAGGACGGGCGTAATCAGGAGAGAAACTAAGACAGCTAAGAGAGGCTTTATGGATATTATTGTTTCCATTTACTTTAAACGAGTTCTACGGGTATGGCGAACTGTATGATCCGTCCGACAATATCACCTGTGTACATACCCATTAATATTAGACCGAAAGTGACAATCAAGAGTGGTACGAGCATGGTGAGCGGTGCTTCAACCATCTTCTCAGTATGCTGTTCATGCCCATGGTGTTCACCAGAGGGTTCATAATAGCTGATCTCAATGACCCTGAAAAAGAGGACTACGCTAATAAGGCTGCTGAAAAGGAGTGCCGCCATAAAACCGTAATGCCCTGCGTCGATCGCCCCGGTGATCAGATACCACTTGCTGAAAAATCCGCAGGTGGGAGGAACCCCAATGATGGACAGGGCCCCGATTACAAAGGCTCCCATGGTGAAAGGCATCTTGCGAAACAATCCCTTTAGATCTTCAAAGGCATATCCTTTGACGACGTAAACGATGTTTCCCACCACCAGAAAAACGCATAGGGTCATCAGAGCGTCATTCACGATATGGAGAATCGCACCGGTCATTCCTGCACGATTTCCGAGCCAGGCACCGCCAACCATGTAGCCGACTTCTGCAACGACGACGTAACAGAGCATCTTCTTCAGATTGCGCTGCGCCAGAGCCAGGATGGCGCTCACCACAATAGCTATGACGGCAAGCCAGACAATTGGATCCTTCACTGCAATGGTTGCAAAGGCGAATTTGGGAGTAAAGACAGTCAGGATGAAACGAATCATGACATAGATCATGACCTTCGTCATCAAAGGCGCAACAAGGCCGGCGGTGGCGGATAGGGTAAAGGTGTAAGCATTAGGAAGCCAGCTGTGGAACGGGAAAAAGGCCATTTTGAGCCACAAACCTATCATACAGACAATAAACGCCACCAATACGGCCTTTGATTGATAGAGGGCGGGCAGATTTCCAGCGATATCCACCATATTCAGGGAACCGGTGACAATATAGAGGTAACCCACACCGAGGAGGTAAAAGCAGGCCCCTATGGTGCCCATATAGACATAGTTAAGAGCCGCAAGGGGCGCTCTTTTCTCTCCCATGGCGATAAGGGCGTATCCTGTGAGGGATGCAATTTCAAGCATGACGTACAGGTTGAAGGCATCCCCGGTGACGACCATACCGAGAAGCCCTGTAACCATCAGGACATATAGGGTGTAGAATGCCCATGTTTTCTCCCCAAGTTCCCGGGCGATGCTCTTTTGACTGGCGATCAGATTGAGCAGGGAAACCACTGTTACCGCCGTCAGAACCAATGCGTTAAAATGATCGATATAATAGGCGATTCCCCAGGGTGGTGGCCACCCTCCCAAATGATAGACGATCACCCCCTGGTCCATGACTCTCAACAAGAGACCAAAGGCACAATAAGTTGCCACGCTGAGGGCTGCGACGGCAATGGGAAAACAGAGTCTCCTATTCATCCAACCTGCAGCACTTATGATGAAGGCGGAAATCAGCGGAACAACAACCAATAGAGAGGGGTAATGGTCCGTCATTTCTCTCTAATATGAGTCAGGATCTCATCCTCTTCCAGTGTTTTGTATTGATCGTAGACCTTTATAGCGAGGGCCAGGGCCACTCCAAGGGTAGCCACAGCCACAACGATTGCGGTAAGCATCAGCACATGAGGCAGCGGGTTGATATAGTCAACGGCCTGGACCAGTTGAGGGCCGACAGTATGGGCCTTGTCGCCATGGCCATGCTCTAAGATGGGGATAGTGGCTCCTTTCTTGGCTCCGATGGAGACATAAAGGAGTATGATGGCTGTCTGCAAGATATTCATTCCCACGATCTTTTTGATCAGGTTGTTCTTGGCAATCATGGCATACAGCCCGATCATCATGAGCGTGATGTAGATCCAGTAATTATATTTGGCTA
>JACKQG010001999.1_pt2 | contig 19406 bp, 15 predicted proteins | sample 8237621 | NCBI WGS metagenome assembly JACKQG01 (sample SAMN15677084, study PRJNA649215) | marine metagenome | biome: marine; feature: Black Sea; material: saline water; isolation source: suspended particulate matter (SPM) from the Black Sea western gyre | collected 2013-06-09/2013-06-10 | depth... | reverse complement strand
AAAGGAACTCCAGGCATCGAAACAATTACTTTGTTATTTTTTTCAAACCACATACCGGGTGCTGTGCCGTGTTGGTTGAAAAGAGGAATACAATTATCAGGTATTTCGGCTTGCTTTTTATTTACCTCCGAAATCAAAAATTTGCGTGCTGAAAAAATATTTTTTACCTGCTCAAACGTTGGTTCATGAAAAACCATCTTTGAATTAAAAAAATCAGCAAGTACTTGCTTTGTGATATCATCGTTGGTTGGTCCTAATCCGCCTGTTAACAAAATAACGTTGGCTCTTAATTCTGCATTTGTAATTGCATCTTTAATATCAGTGCCTGAATCGCTAATCGCTGTTATTCTAATAACCTTAATGCCATTTTTGTTGAGTTCACCTGCCATCCATGAAGCATTAGTGTTAACAACCTGACCTATTAGCAACTCATCACCTATACTAATTATTTCTGCCTTAATTTCTTTCATGTAAATATTATATTTGCAAAATTACTTTTTTCCTTTTCTTACAATTAATATATGAATAGAATTAACAAATCGGAGCTGGTTTTGAATAGTGATGGATCGATTTACCATTTAAATCTTTGTCCCGGGGATGTGGCTGAAACTATTATGCTTGTTGGTGACCCCGGAAGGGTGAATATTATTGCAGATTTTTTTGATTCAATAGAGTTAAAAAAACAAAACAGAGAGATTCATACTGTTACAGGTACGTATAAAGGAAAACGGTTATCGGTGATGTCGACCGGTATGGGCACTGATAATATTGAAATAGTTATAAATGAGCTTGATGCACTTTTTAATATTGATCTGAAAACGAGATTCGAGAAAAGCGAAAAAACTGTACTAAACCTAATAAGAATAGGAACATCAGGTGCATTACAAGCGGATATACCGGTTGTTAATTCATATTTAGTATCGGAATATGGACTTGGTTTGGATGGATTAGCTTATTTCTATGATAAAGGCACAAGTGTTATTGACAATGAGCTAACTTCAGGTTTTATTAAACAACTTGAGTGGGATAGTGAACTTCCAAAGCCTTACGGAATTAGGGGATCAGATTTTCTTCTCGAAAAAGTTGGACATACATGGCCTAAAGGAATAACATTAACTGCACCCGGCTTTTATGCACCGCAAGGACGTGAACTCCGCCTTAAAGTAAAAGATAATACTATAATTGACAGGGCACGCCAATATAAATATAACGGGCAGGAAGTTACAAACTTTGAAATGGAAACTTCGGCATTATATGTGCTTTCGGCAATGCTTGGCCATAATGCCTTAACGGTTTGCGATATTATTGCAAATAGGGTTAACGATGATTTTAACCCCGATTATAAAAGCAGTATGAAAAATTTGATTTCTGAGATTATTGAGCGAATAGCTAAACTTTAGATAAAATTTAATTCACCAAGCATCCAATCATTCAACAGGTGTCATTTTATCAAGAAGATCATCGAGTTTGTATTTAACAATACCTGATCTTGAGTCGGAAGCAGCGTAAGGCATAACAAGATAATCGTTATGAATTATTGCTCCGCACGAATAAACAACATTTGGTACGTAACCATTTCTTTCATCTTCTTCAGGGATTAAAATTGGTTCTTTTATTTCACCTATAATTTTTGAAGGATTTTTAAGATCAAGTAGAATAGCCCCAATTGAATAAATACGAACCGGACCTACACCGTGTGTTAGCAGAAGCCAACCCTTATCAGTTTTTAGCGGTGAACCGCTATTGCCAACCTGTACGAACTCCCAATCGAATTTGGGTTCACGTAATAATTCTGGTTCTACCCAATAGTTAATATCATCAGAATACATAATGAACAGATTTTCACTGTCGTTTCGCGAAATCATCGCATATTTCCCGTTGATTTTTTCGGGGAACAAAGCCATTCCCTTGTTTTGAGAACCGGCACCCATCAAGGTGCAAATTTTGTATCTACAGAAATCTTTAGTTTGAATTAATTGGGGAAGAATTGAAAAACCGTTATAAGCAGTATAGGTTGCATAATATATCGGATTCTTCTTATTTTCAGTAAAATACACAAACCGAGCATCTTCAATTGCTCTTATATCGGTTGTTGAACGTGGGAAAATAACCCTTTCGGTAAGGTCGCTGTCAACATCAAACTCAATTTCATAGTTCGATTGTGCTAACCAGCGCAAAGTATCAATTGCTCTGTCATGCTCTACTGTCTGGGCTGTATTTTCGCGGAAGTGTGCAATGCTTCCCGTCATTTCTTCAAAAGTGAATTCATCTAAAAGTTCGTCGAGTATGCCTTTCACCAAGTCATATTTGCCAATATCTTTGAGCTTCATTGCAAAGTTATTTTTACAATACTCAGCAGTTTCAATATCGTTTGCTTTTTCCACAAGCGAACTCATATCGTCCATTTTTATATCACCGTTCTTATCAAGAATGCCGCTTCTGAATACAATTGATGACATATGCCCTTCGCCAACGGCCCTGAAACTGATAATAACTTTTTTCTCACCCTTTTTTGTGATGTTTTGATTTGGGTGAGGTACAACCGATGGGTTGAAAAGTGCGGCTGATTCGATGGAATATTCCAGTGTGAAGAATGCACCAATCAGCAGTTTTTTTTCGAGTGGCAGATCGTTGTAAATTGTTATGTCGAGATGACTGTTTATTTGATCAAAATTATCTTTAAAAAGCCTTTTGAGATTTTTATGTCTTTTTTCAAAACTCTGAACCACATTTTTAAGTAAGGATAATCTTTCAGGTTCTGTCATTTTGAGTATCCTGTCGAACACCTTGTAAATCCTTACTTTATCAAGCCCAAACATCTTTGTTATTACTCTGTTTTCGTTTGGTAAAAATGAAATGTCTTGTCTGTAGGCAATCAGGTCGCATTTATCATATTTCATCATAACAATAGCATTAATATATCAACCTGCTAAAGATAAAAAAAATAATAAATGGAAAAGGAATTGGTAAATTTAAATTTTCATTATTGTTCCGCCCCACGAAAACCCAACTCCAAAACCAGCAATAAGTAATATGTTGCCACGCTTAATTTTACCCTGATCAATAGCATTTTTCAAGACTATAGGAATTGTTGAGGAAACAGTATTTCCGGTAGTTTTAATGTCGATAATCATTTTATCATCCGGTATTTTTATCTTTTTACCAATGGTTTCAAGAATGATTTGGTTTGCCTGATGAAACACAAAAAAATCAATATCATCAAAATTTAATCCCGACTTGGTTAATAATCGAGATACAAGTTCAGGTGCTTTTGCAACAGAAAAATTGAAAACTTCAGAGCCATCCATAAAAAAATTAGCATCGTTTCTGGTATTACCATAACTATCTAATCTGTCTTCCTCAGCGTACTTAGGAAGCGGAAATCGTTCACGCCCGTGTTTTATTATTATACGATCGTATTTACTGCCGTCGGTACCAAAAATAAACTTCCCGAATTTACTTACATTGCTATTTCGCACAATTAATGAAGCTGTTGCAGCATCACCAAATATAGCCCTGTTACTACTATCGTTTGGGTGTATGGTTTTAGTTATTGCTTCGGAGGTAATCAATAGTATGTTATCTGCATTTCCTGCAGAAATCATACTATCGGCCATGCTTAATCCATAAATAAATCCTGTACAGCCCTGATTATAATCAAAAGCCCCACAATGAGCAGGCAAGGCAAGCCGGTTATGAATTATGCACGATGAAGCAGGAGTAATATAATCGCCACCGGCAGAGCAGTATATAACAAAATCGATATCTGATTTTTTTATGCTACTCTTATGAAAAAGGTTATGAGCAGCAGCAACTGCCATATCAACAGAGGTTTGGTCTTCACTACAAATATGGCGTTGTGTAACACCTGTTAATCTGGTTAGTTCAGGAACTTTTAGTTCGGGAAATTCCACCTGAAGCCGTTCATTAGTAAGAACGTTGGCCGGAAAATAGCAGCTAATGTCCTGAATTATATTTTGCATATTGTTATTTCTTCTTTTTCTTATTTAATTGCTCTGCTTCATATGACTTGCGAAGATAATAATCTGTATTTTTTTTATCACCAATGGATGCATAATACCTACTCACTAATTTTCCAACTTCGGGGTTGGTACCTAATTCGAAAGCCTTTTTATAGTATATTAAAGCACTTATGCTATCCTTTTCGCGGTATGCGTAATTGCCCAGATTAATGTACGGCATATCGCTATCCGGATATTTGCTAATTATTTTTTCGTTTTGCCGGATTGCTTTATCGGGCTGATTGTTCAGATAATATGCATTTGCAAGCCTCGACATACTTACTAATTCACCACCATCAACTTCAGCAGCTTTTTGAAAATATACAATTGATGAATCATGCTGGTTTTGTAAGTCATATGCATTACCAAGATTAAAATAAGCACTACCAAATTCAGGATTAAAATGTATTGCGTTCCGAAAATAACCAATAGCAGAATTAAAATAATTTTCAGCATTAATTCTCTCTTCTTCTGCCTTTTCAGGTTTGTTAAATTTTAAATGACTTTGAACCCTCAGATTGGCTTGATTGCCATGTATTTTTGAATAAATAATGCCCAAATTATTCCATGATGAAAAATGTGATGAGTCGAGGCTCAGAGCTTGTTTATAATGTTTTTCTGCATTAACTATCATCCCAATAATAAATTTATATGGATTTACTGGTTTTGCCAACTCATGATTTGCCTTTTTCATTAACTCATGAGCATAAAGGGTATTTGCTTTCACCGAATTCCATAGTTTTGGCATGTCAGAACTAAACAAGCTATATTGTGTTTTCCATTGTGCGTTACGGACACGAACATAATATCCGAAAGGAACAATAATTAGTAGAATTAAAAAGCTTACCCAGATTATTCTTGCATTATTTTTCTCCGACTTCTGCAAAGGAATACCAAAAACTTTGAAAAGTAACCATACAATAAATATTGCAAATGAAATTGTGGCGAAAAAAACAAATCGGTCGGCAACTATACCGGGTACCGGAGCTACGATATTGGCATACATCGCTATGTTAACAAAGAAGTAAAGAATAGTAAACGACAGAATGCTTTTTCCCTTTAATTTAACAATTGCAAAAACCAACATTGCAATATATGCAGCAAAAGAAATAAGCACCCATGGATTGCCCCACCCAACTACCGGAATCATATTGTAACCATAATAATAAAGCAAAGGGAAGGGGATAAAGAGAAGTTTCAGATAAAAACCAAGTATATAGAAACCGGTACTTATGTGAAGCATGAAATTGTCAGTAGTAATAAGTGGATTTTCAAAAAATCTAAGATATCTTATTGTATTAGGCAGTAATAACTTGCCGCTCATAAAAACCAGTAGAACAATACTTAAGGAAATTAGAGCGAAAACACCTAGTTTTTTTAATCGGATATTAGTGAAAAAATACAAAACCAGAGGAAAAACGGCAAGCTGAGCAATAGCAGTTTCTTTGGATAGTAATGCAAAAATAAAACTACCCATACCGAAAATTACATGTTTAATCTTATCAGTATCAGCCCATCTCAAAAATTGCCAAATTGCTATAAATGAGAAAATGAAATTAAGTAATATATCTCTGTTTTTAAGACTGGCAACTACTTCGGTATGCGTAGGATGAGCCATAAATAGCAGAGCAATTAAGAAAGGAAACCAAAGATTGTATCCTCTTAATAGTCTTCGCAGAACTTTAAATAATAGCAATACTGCAATTATGTACAGCAGTATATTTATGAAATGACTGATATAAGGGTTCGAATCAAGGTCGGCAGTAAATTGGTACTCAAGGGCAAAACTTGCCCTAACCATTGGGCGATACCCATAAGTCATGCCACTTTCGTCGGCATATAATGTGGAAAATATCTCAGGTATGCCAGCAATTCCTTTTACATTTTGAGGGTTAGCAGTATTTATATAATGGTCGTCAAGCGAAAAATAGTTGAAAACTGTGTTATAGTAAAAAGCAAATGTTATAACAATTAATAATAATTTAAAGATGTTGATTAGCTTATTTTCACTTATCCCTGTCCGTTCCTTAGTTTTAGTTTTTTTTCCCATAATTCAATAAAATATGTTTAAACATAAGTTGAATACCTACTTATAAAGCCTGCGATTGCATTAAAAGTTAGTTCTTTTGCCTCAATGAAACCCATATGTCCGACGTTATCAAGAATTAAAGCTTCACTTATTCCGGGCAACAATATTTGCTGGTTAATTTTTTCCAATGGAATCCGTGAGTCTTTTTTGCCGGCAATAAAAAATACCGGAATTTTTAGCTGCGTTAATAAATCCAGGTAATCATTTCTGTCGCGCATTCCGGCCAACGCAGCAATAATACCTTCATTTTTTGTATGTAACGATGAATCAATAATTCGTTTTATTTCTGATGAAAACTTAACAGCATTTTCTTCTGTAAATAACGAAGGAATAAAACTTCTTATAAATTTTGCATGATTGTTCTCAACAATTTTTATGGTTCTGTTACGATTAATTTTTGCCTCATCGTCATCGGCACCAGCCTGGGAATGGAATAATACGATACCGTTTAATTTTTTTTCAAAAAGTTCCGCAAACGCAAGTGAAACATAACCACCCATTGAGTGTCCAACAATAGTACATTTCGAAATTCCTTCTTTTTCAACAACCTCATTCACAACCTCGGCCATAGTACTCATACTATGATTAATGGATATAACATCGCTTAGTCCGAATCCGGGTAAATCGATGGTAATAACACGGCTGGTTTCCGACAATCTTTTCGACAAATCATCCCACATGGTTAAATTTTCAAGAAAGCCATGCAAAAGAACAACAGCACTACCTGAGCCTGTGGCATCGTAATTTATACTGGCACCTTTGAAGGTTAACTGTTTATTCACTTTTAAAGATTTTTCGCAAAGATAAACTGAAATGCGGAATGAAAAAGTTGAATCAAAAAACTATTTTTGCTCTTCAAAAGTTTAATAATGGCATATTCATTTCTAGTAGATTATAATGACCCCGATGTTCAGCAATGCACAACATATATTGAAGTAATTAAAAATCGAACAGCTTCAAAACCCGATCATGTGGTATTTCGTTTTCTTTCGGATGGTGTTAACGAAAATGAATCGTTAACATACAGGCAGCTCGAAACTCGCTCAAAAGCGCTTGGAGCTGCGATGCAAAAAGTAGGAAATAAAGGTGACAGAGTGTTGCTGCTTTTTCAACCCTGTTTGTCATATGTAGCCTCATTATATGCTTGCTTTTATTCAGGGTTTGTTGCTGTACCCGCTTATCCGCCCCGACGGAAAAGAGGAATAGAACGAATATATTCAATAATTGAAGACTCAAAAGCAATGATCTGCCTTATTTCGCAACAGGTTTATAATGATATTCAAAAAAACTTCAAGAATGATGGATTGTTAAATCAGCTTAATTGGATTATTTATGAAGACATTGCTGATGACAAAGCCAAGGAATTTAATGAAACAGAAATATTAGCGGAAGATCTGGCGTTATTACAATATACATCAGGTTCAACGGGTAACCCGAAAGGTGTTATGATCACTCAGTTGAATTTACTGTATAATTCAGAATATATAAGGCAAACATTCGAACTAAGCGATAACACAGTTGGTGTTAACTGGCTCCCTGTTTTTCATGATATGGGTTTAATAGGAGGCATAATGCAGGTAGCTTATACAGGAGGAGTTAACATCGGTTTGCCTCCAATTGAATTTCTAAAAAAACCTCTTAACTGGCTGAAAGCAATTGAAAAATATGGAGGCACAACTGCAGGGGGTCCTAATTTCTCATACGATTATTGTATACAAAAAACTACTGAAGAAGAGAGAAAAGAAATTGATTTAAGCACAATTACAGTTTTTTTCTGTGGTGCTGAGCCCATAAGAAAATCTACGTACAATGAGTTTTCCAATAAGTTTGCTGTTTCAAGAGCCAAAGAAGAGCAGTTTTACTCGTGTTATGGTTTGGCTGAAGCAACTCTTATAGTAACCGGTGGTTTTCGGGCTGATAAACCAAAGTATTTAGAAGTTGATGCTTATTCCCTTACGGATAACAGAGTTGAAGTAATTGAGGAAGGAAAACCCGGTGGAGTAAGTTTGGTAGGATGTGGTCATTTATGGATGGAAACCAGAGTTGAAATTGTAGATCCGGTTACATTGAAAAAAGTTGGGAAAAACGAAATTGGCGAAATTTGGATAAGTGGCCCTACATTAGCTGCAGGATATTGGAATAAGCCTGAGGAAACAAAAAGAACTTTTGGTGCAATGCTTTCCGATTCGGGTGGTGGTCCTTTTTTAAGAACCGGTGACCTTGGATTTTTCTATGAAAACGAGCTGTATATAACCGGAAGGTTAAAAGATTTATTAATAATCAGAGGTGTTAATCATTATCCAAATGATATTGAATTTACAATTCAAAATGCTTTTCCTGAATTAAGGCAAAATGGTGGTGCTGCATTTCCTGTAGATGAAGCTGGTGAAGAGAGGCTCGTTATAGTTCAGGAGCTCGAAAGAAGTGCAATGCGTGATACCGACCATGATACTTTGATTGAGAACATCAGGCAAGTTATTTCAGAAGATCATGAGCTGGATGTATATTCAATTGTACTAATAAGAACGGGTAGTATTCCGGTAACGTCAAGCGGGAAAATACAACGAAGGCAAACAAAATACCAATATCTTAATAACGATCTTGTTCCTGTAGCACAATGGGTAAGGGCAGAAGCTGAAAGGGATATTACTTTCATTCATGATCCAGCCGAACCAACCGAAGATAGCATTAAAGAGTGGCTGATATCATGGATAATGCGCAATCAACATTTTCGCCGTGAGGAAATTGAGCTTGACAAAAATATTATGTCATACGGAATCGACTCACTGGCTGCTGTTACTCTTGAAACTGAAATAAGCAAACAATTTGGGTTTGCATGGCATATAAGCTCCTTTATGCTGAATCCAACAATTAATAAGTTAGCTGTTGAAGGTATGGATATCTACCGTGCATATAAGGATTGATGTTGTTGAAATCCGCTGAATAAAATTTTTCCAACCGATGTATGTTTTTATGTTGTATTGGACGCATAAACAAAATTTGTTTGCTTTAAAGATGGCAAACTCTCTTTAACAATTATTAACACTAACCAAAAAAGTGATTTTATATTTTTGTGCTGTACAAATAATCATTCAAAATGTTAGAAACAGATATTAGGGAACTAAACGAAAAGATTCAACGCGAAAGCCAGTTTACCGATTTAATTCACCTGGAAATGAACAAGGTGATTATTGGGCAAAAAAACATGACCGAACGACTCATGATTGGCATGCTTGCAAACGGACATATACTTCTTGAAGGAGTACCGGGATTAGCTAAAACTTTAGCCATTAATTCTCTCGCCAATATAATCGATGCAAAATTCAGCCGCATACAATTTACTCCTGACTTGCTGCCTGCCGACCTTATAGGTACAATGATTTACAGCCAGAAGAAGGAAGAGTTTATGGTAAAAAAAGGACCAATATTTGCCAATTTCATCCTTGCCGATGAGATCAACCGGTCACCTGCTAAAGTACAAAGTGCTCTGCTCGAAGCAATGCAGGAACGACAAGTGACCATTGGAGATACTACCTTTAAACTTGAGGAACCGTTTCTGGTTATGGCTACTCAGAACCCCATTGAACAGGAAGGTACATATCCATTACCAGAAGCGCAGGTGGATCGCTTCATGATGAAAGTCGTTATTAATTATCCTAAAAAAGAAGAGGAGAAACTTATACTGCGACAAAACATCACAAACACTCAATCGAAAACTAATACAATACTCAAGACAAGTGATATTTTGAAAGCAAGAGAAATTGTACGCTCGATATACGTTGATGAAAAAATTGAAAATTATATTACGGATATTGTTTTTGCCTCCAGATATCCTAATGATTACAGGTTAAGTAATTTTACAGGTATGATACAATATGGAGCTTCACCAAGGGCAAGTATAAACCTGGCTCTTGCAGCAAAAGCTCTGGCATTTTTACGCCGCCGTGGTTATGTTATACCCGAAGATATACGTGCTATAGCCCACGATGTTATGCGACACCGTATAGGATTAACCTACGAAGCCGAAGCTGAAAATATTACCAGTGAAGATATTATTAATGAAATTTTAAATTCGGTAGAAGTACCCTAATAACGTATAACGTATAACATATAACAAATAACATATAAAGTATAACACATAACTTATAACTCCTAAAAGTGGACGCACAGGAAATCTTCAAAAAAGTCAGGAAAATAGAGATAAAGACACGTGGATTGTCGAATCAGATATTTTCCGGTGAATACCACAGCGTATTTAAAGGGAGAGGAATGGCGTTTAGCGAAGTTAGGGAATACCAGTTTGGAGATGACATAAGAAATATCGACTGGAATGTTACTGCCCGATTTAATCATCCTTTTGTTAAAATATATGAAGAAGAACGGGAATTGACCGTTATGCTGCTGATAGATGTTTCAGGATCGAATAACTTTGGTACCAAAAGCCAATTGAAACAAGAAGTTGTTACAGAAATTGCTGCTGTACTATCATTTTCTGCAATTCAAAATAATGATAAAGTTGGCGTTATATTTTTTAGTGATAAAATTGAGAAGTTCATTCCACCCAAGAAAGGTACATCTCATATACTAAGAATAATCAGAGAGTTAATTGATTTTAAAGCAGAAAATAAAGGGACAAACATAGCAGAAGCTTTGCGATATTTTACGAATGCAATAAAAAAGAAATCAACGGCCTTTCTAATATCCGACTTTATGGATGAAGGTTTTGATAAAGCTATTCAAATTGCCAATTACAAGCACGACCTTATCGCAATAAGGATTACCGATGAGCGTGAAAAAGAAATACCCGATGTTGGAATGATTCGCTTGTTGGATGCCGAAACGGGTAAGACTATGTGGGTTGATACGTCCAGTTCGAAAGTTAGAAAACATTATGCTCGGCATATTGATTCAAAAACGGTTTACTTAGATAAACTGTTTGCACGCTTTGGAGTTGATATGGTAAGGGTATATACAGGTCAGGATTATGTGCGACCCCTAATGAATTTGTTTAAAAAACGTGAAGCCAGAAGGTAAAAGATTAGTAATACCGAATGAAAGGAATAAAAAACATATCAATAATTATATTATCCATCGTTTTTGCAAACGTGCTTAATGCGCAACAAACCAAGGCATGGTCATCTTTGGATTCCAATGCAATTATGATTGGCGACCAGGTGAAATATGAACTGGGTATAACCGTGCCTGATAACATGATTGTAACATGGCCGCATTTGGCCGATACCATAACCTCAAATATTGAAATAATAAAACACGGTAAAATCGACACAACATATTCAGAATCTGACATTACGCTACAGCAACAGTTTGTCATTACTTCGTTTGATTCGGGATATTTTGAGATACCTTCTGTCGATTTTAAGTTCAGGCATCTTAACGATAGTAATTTTTATAATACCTCAACCGGAATACTTTTCCTACAGGTATTTGTACCTGAAGTAGATACATCACAAGTATTTAAACCTATTGTAGGTCCGATAAAAGAACCATATACTTTCAAGGAAATATTACCCTGGATAATAGTCGGTATTATTGCGGCATTATTAATCACACTATTAATTTATTATTTAGTTAAACGAAAAAATCGACAACCTGTTTTTAAACTCAAACCAAAGCCTGCCCTACCCGCCCATGTTGTGGCCATGAATAAACTTGAAAAATTAAGGCTGGCCAAAATATGGCAAACCGGTCATCTTAAAAAATATTACACTGAACTAACCGACATTATTAGAGAATACATGGTAAACAGATATCATTTTGACGCACCTGAAATGACCACTTCTGAGATTATCACAAAACTAAATGAGTTTGAGATAAATATAGAGGCTATGACAAAACTAGAAGGAGTACTGAACTTATCGGATTTGGTTAAGTTTGCCAAAGCCGTTCCCACTGCACTTGAAAATGATTTAGGGTTAACACACTGTGCTGATTTTGTTAATGAAACAAAAAAAGTTGCTGACCCGGCACAAACCGAAAATATTGATAATATTAACACTAAAGATAAACAGTAGATGTTTAATATTGATAATTGGGCAAACCCGGAATATTTTTACATCCTTTTGGTAATTCCTTTACTAATTGTTTGGTATTGGTTTAAAAACAGCACAAATAATGCTGAGCTAAGGTACTCCGGATTACAAACTTTTAGTGAAATAAAACCCAGTCCGAAAACATGGCTAATTCACAGTTTGTTTGCACTCAGGATGCTTGCTTTAGGACTCCTGATAATTGCGTTAGCGCGCCCACAATCAATATCAACCAAACAAAATGTACACATTGAAGGCATCGACATTGTAATGACTATCGATGTTTCGGGAAGTATGCTGGCACAAGATTTTAAACCCGACAGGCTGGAAGCCGCGAAGGAGGTTGCCAATGATTTCATCGCACGAAGACCAAACGACAGGGTAAGCCTGGTAATATTTAGCGGTGAAGCTTTCACCCAAGTTCCCTTAACTACCGATCACACAATGATATCAAATATCTTTGAGGAAGTTAAGAGTGGAATGATTGAGGACGGAACTGCAATTGGTGATGGATTAGCAACTTCTGTTAGCAGGTTGAAAGATTCTGACGCTATCTCCAAAGTTATAATTCTTATAACGGATGGCGTTAATAATTCGGGTTCTGTTGATCCATTATCAGCTGCTGAAATGGCAAATATGTTCGGGATAAGGGTTTACACTATTGGAATTGGGTCGATGGGCATGGCCCCCTACCCAGTACAAACACCATATGGTATCCAGATGCAACAAATGGAAGTTCAAATAGATGAAGAGCTACTCCAGAAGATTGCAAGCATGACCGGAGGTAGGTATTTTAGAGCCGACAACAATCAAAAACTTAAAGAAATTTATAAAGAAATCGACACTCTTGAAAAATCGAAAATTGATATTCAGGAATTCAGAAAAAAACATGAAGCTTATCTGCCTTTTGCGTTGCTGGCACTGGTTCTTTTTTCTTTAGAAATAGTGCTTAGGTATTTAGTATTCAGGAGGTTTCCATAACAGCATGAAGTAGTAAATGACAATCAATGACAAAAATTAACCAATGATAAAATTTGCACATACCGAGTATTTTCTTTTATTAACGCTGCTCATCGTTTTTGCAATTCTATTTTGGCTGAATCGAGTTTGGGTTAAAAAAGCAAAAAGCAGATTTGGTGATGAAAAAGTAATTTTAAACCTGATTCCTGAAGTTTCTTCTTCAAAACCTGTAATAAAATTTTTATTGATATTAGTGTCTGTTTCGTTTTTAATTATCGGAATAGTAGATCCACGAATAGGCTCGAAACTTGAAAAAGTAAAACGTGAGGGTATCGATCTTTATCTTGTGCTCGACGTATCGAACTCGATGTTAGCAGAAGACATTAAGCCCAACAGGCTGGAAAGGTCGAAACTTGCGATCTCAACGTTAATTGACAACCTTCAGGGCGACCGTGTAGGCATTATTATTTTTGCCGGCAACGCATATAAGCAACTGCCATTAACCACAGATTACTCTGCAGCAAAACTATTTCTATCGGCCGTCGATACAAAAATTGTCCCAACTCAGGGAACTGCCATAGGTGAAGCAATTGAGATGGCAACACTAAGCTTTGGAGAAACCGAGCATAATAAAGCAATTATAGTTATTACTGACGGTGAGGATCATGAAGGCGACGCTATTGAAGCTGCTACTTTGGCTAATGAACTGGGCATTAATGTTTTTACTATCGGGATGGGCTTGCCCGAAGGCGCTCCAATTCCTATCTACAATGATTATGCTATTCAAACTGGTTTTAAAAAAGACAAAAGCAACAATACTGTTATTACAAAACTTAATGAAGATATGTTAAGGCAGATAGCGGCAGCAGGTGGCGGCTCTTATGCCAGGGCAAATAATGCCACTACAGGTTTAAAACGTATTTTTGATGATATTAGCACTATCGACAAAAAAGAAATAGAGACAAGGCAGTTTACAGATTATGAAGACCGCTTTCAGATTTTTTTAGGATTAGCCCTGTTTTTGTTAATACTTGAGTTGCTCGTAGCCGATAGAAAAACCCGATGGATTAAAAAATTTGATTTTTTCGGAAAATAAAAATGTTGTTATGAGGTATATTATTTTATTTCTGTTTTTTACTCTATATACAATGGGTTATTCGCAGCAGGAAAAAAAGCGAGTACGACAAGGCAATAACGAATATGAAGAAGGAAATTATCAGGAAGCGGAAAAGGAGTATCGTAAGGCATTAATGGAAAAGCCGGGTTATGTGAAAGGAACATTTAATCTGGGTGATGCTATGTACGAACAGGATAATTATGAAGAATCGGTCAAACTTTTCAGCAAAGTTACAGAGAGGATAACAACTCCTGATCAAAAAGCTGCAGCTTATTATAACCTTGGGAATACCTTTATGAAGGAAAATAAATTTAAAGAAAGTATTGAAGCATTTAAAAATTCTTTGCGATTGAACCCCGATGATGCTAATGCCAAATATAATCTTGAATACGCCAGAAAAAAATTAAAAGAGCAGCAGCAACAACAACAACAAAATCAGGATAAAAACCAGGATCAGGAGAATAAGGATCAAAATAAGGAAGACCAGGATAAAGAAAACGAGGACAAAAAAGATCAGGATAAAAACGACCAGCAGGAAAAGGATGACCAGCAAAAGGAAAATAATAATCAGGATAACGGAGAGCAAAAGAAAGATCAGCAACAAAAAGAGCAACCTCAACAAATCTCAAAGCAGGATGCCCAACGTATGCTTGATGCCTTAAATAATGATGAGAAGAAAACTTTGCAAAAACTTCAAAAACAAAAAGCAAAAGCTGTTAAGGGAAGAAAAAGCGATATCGATTGGTAAGAATGAAGTACTTGGAGTGACTAAAGTTTGGAATGACTAAAGTTTAGACTATTTGGCAGATTAGTAGAAAATGTGATTAACCCGCTATGACAAATACTAATATGGAATATTTTTTGTTAGAGTATTGAAGCTTTGTGGTTGTGATATGATAAAACAAATCTTAATATTATCTTTATTAATAACGTTAGCCTTTCCAGGGTTATCTAATGATCAGGTAAACTTTACTGGCAAAGCAAAACAGGTTGTTAAAGTTGGAGAAAGTTTCAGGGTGATATATGAAGTAAACAAGGAAGCAAGCAACTTTCAATCTCCTGATTTTAAAAGTTTACAAGTACTTTCAGGACCAAGCACATCAAGTAATTCAAGCATTCAGTATGTAAATGGAAAAATGACTCAAAACTATTCAATGTCGTACACCTACATTGTTCAGGCAGTTAAAGAAGGGGATGTTGTAATTAATCCTGCAACAGTAACAGTTGATGGAAAAAATGTAAAGTCGAATAGTATAAAAATAACGGTAGTAAAAGGTGCAACTTCTCAACAAGGAAATACAAATCAAAATAAAAGTAATCAGCCCTCCGAAACAGGTATATTACAAGATGATGATGTTTATATTAGAGCAACGGTGAGTAATAATTCCCCTTTTATCGGTCAGCAGTTAATATTAACTTATAAGATTTATACAAAGGTACCGGTATCAAATTTGATGGTTAAAAAACTATCATCTTTTCAGGGGTTTTGGTCGAAAAGTTTACTCGAAGGTAATAACCAATACCAACAAAAAACCGAGATAATAAGTGGTGAAGAATATATAGTTGCAGAAATTAACAAGTTTGCAATTTTTCCTCAAAAAACTGGTAAGCTTACAATAGAACCATCGGAGATGGAATGTAATGTACAACTGAGAGTTCAGAGTAATAGAAAGCGAGGATATGATCCGTTTGATGATTTCTTTAACGATCCGTTTTTCAATAGAAATGTAAAAAATATAGTTGCAGTGCTAAAATCAAATTCGGTAACAGTAACTGTTAAACCACTTCCACAATTGGGTAAACCAAAAGAGTTTAGTGGTGCTGTAGGCGATTTTAGACTAAGTAGCAGAATTGACCGAACAAATCTTAACGCAAATGATGCTGTAACTCTCACTTATACAATATCGGGAAACGGGAATCTGGAACTTATTAACTTGCCTGAAGTAAGGTTTCCGGTTGATTTTGAAAGCTTCGACCCTAAAATAACTAGTAATATTAAAACTACAGATACAGGTATTTCAGGGAAAAAGACATTTGAGTACCTTACTATCCCGCGCAATGCCGGCGACTTTGAAATTATGCCTGTTACTTTAAGTTATTTCAATCCGGCAGATAATAAATACCATAGTGTTTCTTCCGAAAAATATGAAATATACGTTTCTAAAAGTGATATTTCCTCAAATGGAATATCGTACAGTTCTTCTGCACAAGAAGATATAAGATTTATTGGTAAAGATATCCAACATATTAAAACACCACCTTTTAAATTTAAGCCTCAGGGTGAATTTCTGTTTTTATCAAATGCCTTTTTCATATTACTCATACTGCCAATCATAAGTATGATTATTATTATAATTGTCATAAAGCAGCTTGGAAAGAGAAAATCCAATGTAGGATTAATGAAGAATAGAAAGGCTAATAAGGTTGCTAAATCAAGGCTCAAGACCGCTGAGAAATATAAAACCTCAGGTGATGATAATGCCTATTATGATGAAATTGCACAGGCACTTTGGGGCTATATTGCTGATAAATTTAGTTTGAAACAATCAGAGCTATCAATTGAAACAGTTATTGATCTTCTTAAAGAACAAGATGTTGAAAACAGTATTTCAGAAAGTTTTATTAATACTCTTAATAATATCGAATTTGCACGTTTTGCACCAGGAGATTCAAGAGATAAAATGGAAAGTATTTATGATGAGTCGGTAATTGCAATTATGCAAGCAGAACAAGCGTTAAAATAACAAATCGGTATGACCATGGCTTTGAAAAATATTATCATAATAATAGCACTTCAGGTGTTAACAACAACACTTCTTGCGTTTAATCCCGACTCCCTTATTTCAACCGCAAATAATGCGTACAACAAGGGCTTATATGACTCAGTATTAAATACTTACAACCAGGTAATCAGTAGAGGTATTGAATCGGGTGAACTGTATTATAATATGGGTAATGCTTTTTATAAAAATAATGATATTGCCTCAGCTATATTGTACTACGAAAAAGCCAAAAAACTAATACCAAATGATGAGGAGGTTCAGTACAATTTAAACATTGCAAACAGTATGATTGTTGACAAAATTGATAAAGTACCCGAGCTCTTCTACAATCGTTGGTGGAATTTCGTTTACAATATTTTGGGTACCGATGCCTGGACTATTTTTGCGTTAATATCGTTTACTTTCTTAATAGTTACTATTGGGTTGTTTATAATTTCTAAAAAACGCCGCAACCGTAAACTTTCTTTTTATATAGGATTAATATTTCTAATCACGTCTATAGTTTCCTTTACGCTCACATCTCAGAAATATTATTTTAATATTGATCAGAATGAAGCTATTGTATTTACTTCATCTATAACAGTTAAAAGCTCCCCAACCCAAAATGCAGTTGACCTTTTTGTTATTCACGAAGGGACTAAAGTGAAAATAATTGATAAAATAGATGACTGGGTTGAGATAAAAATTCAGAATGGAAGCATTGGCTGGCTACCGGAAAAATCGATTAAAAAAATCTAACAAAGTCTGTTATGAAACAATTTCGTGGTTTTTAAGTACATTATAAACTACTCTTATTGTAACTCGTTTTGAATCAGCTTAAACATATCCTATTTATACTATTAGCATTATTAGCGTGTATAGGTATTAGTTGCCTGAAAACAAAGAAACCAGGTATACCGTTAGAGGTACAGAGAACTTTGCATATATCGGGAATTCAAAAACCCGAACTAATGAAAGTAATCCTTGCCTTTCAACATCCCGCTGATTCCCTTAAACTTCAATCTGCTTATTTTTTAATACAGTACCTCGAAAATAATTACAGCATCTGGAGTTCACTTATCGATTCTTCAGGTAATATTGTTGAAATTAATCCCGAAGATTTTCCTGATTATCCGGCAATTAAGAAGTATCGTGACTCTATTGAAAATATTTCAGGGAAGCTTAGTTACAGGGCAGATTCAATTTGGCTGGATATTTACAACATTAACTCGGGGTTTTTAATTGAGCATATTAATACCGCATTCAATACTTGGAAAAAGAGTCCTTGGGATATTAATTATGATTTTAATACATTTTGCGAATACATTCTCCCCTACCGTGTTGCAAACGAAAAAATTGAACCAACTGCAAAGCACTTTCAGGAAAAATATATGGATCTTCTAAAACATAACATTATTGAGACAGCCAAACTATTAAACAACGAAATAAACAATGAATTATCCTATGATGAACGACTTGTTATCAACCCCATTGCTCAACTTATCACAATAACTGAACAAACACGCACCGGTAACCTCCTCGACATAAATATTTATAAAGTAGCAGCTTTACGGAGCCTTGGCATTGCAGCTGCGTTGGATTATACTCCTTTTTTCGCTGATTCAATTCTAGGATATTATTCCACAACGGTTATTCTTCCAAATAGTGACAAACTTATCCTAACACGATCTGAAAGTCAGTCAACACCATATTCACAAGGCAATGTTGCCAAGGTTTACCGCAGATCATTTAAAAACGATCCTCATAGCTTGTTTTCAATTAAAGGCATGGAAACACATACACCCCCATTTTTAGGTAACTATAATTATTTGGATGTTACAGATGAATATGTACAAACTGCAGATGTGACCTTTGATTTTGCTGACACTTCGCAATTTATCTATCTGGCCGTATTTAATGATTGCAGTTGGCAACCTGTTGAATGGTCGCGTGCAGGCATTGATTGTAAAGCAAAATTTACAAATATGGGAACAGACGTAAATTATATGCCAATAATAGTTTCAGATGATAGGGTGATACCTGTTGGGCAGTCTTTTTATTTAATCGACTGAGTATTCTAAACTAGAGTCACCGTTTAAAGCCTATACTACTTTTTCAGCAGATCGCGAATTTCAGCAATAATTTAGAACAAGTATAATAATTGATATTAGAGTATATGGGCTATATTACTGTTATACCATCCGGTTAATAAACATCTAAGTCTTTCCCAACAATCACTTTTCCATCATACTTCTCTGAAATCTCGCTTAACAAATCTTCATCAGAAGCACGCCAGTATAATATATGATATAATACTACTAATTTGGGTTGCGCTTTTGTTGCAATTTCGGCAAGCTCTAAAGTAGAAGTATGATTACGTTTATGGTAATTTTTCTAGAATTCATCCTT
>JACKQG010003443.1_pt1 | contig 19410 bp, 20 predicted proteins | sample 8237621 | NCBI WGS metagenome assembly JACKQG01 (sample SAMN15677084, study PRJNA649215) | marine metagenome | biome: marine; feature: Black Sea; material: saline water; isolation source: suspended particulate matter (SPM) from the Black Sea western gyre | collected 2013-06-09/2013-06-10 | depth... | reverse complement strand
CGGGCTGGATGGTCGGCATCAGCAGTTCCTGGGCGCCGATGGCGTCCTGTTCCTCGCGAACAATCTGTTCGATTTTCTTCAGCACCCTGAAGCCCAGTGGCAGCCACGAATAAATCCCCGCCGACGATTGACGGATCATGCCAGCGCGCAGCATCAGCCGGTGCGAGACGATCTGCGCTTCGGACGGGGTTTCCTTCAGGGTCGGCATGAAAAAACGGGATAAGCGCATGGACGGGACTTTCTGATTGGCCGGGAATCGATGTTCGCAGACTGTATGCGTTTGCTGCGGCCTCTTCAACAACGAGCCTTCAATGCCGGGGCCATTAAATGGGCGGTTTCGGCTAAAAACAGCAGGGTGAAAAAAATGGTATACAAAATACCAGATACGGCTTAGTGTGACTTCTCCAAGACAAGAGCTTGCGGGTTAATCCGTGGCCTGGGTTTTGGGAGGAAACAAAAAAGACTAAAAAAAGACATTTGAGGGTTTGTAAAAGCAACAATACCCGCAGAAAACTGCGAAGGGCTGGATCGGCAACGATCCGGCCTTTTATTTTGACGAAAGCCCGTAAACTTTCGGGTCAGCCTGCATCCAGGGCGGGTTCCTTTTAGCGATGCGCTTGTAGGCCGGACAATCGGCGTGGTGCGAGCCCGGCAGGTAGCCGATGCACATCAGGAATTCGTTGACGATCTCGCCACCCATGAATTTGAAGGTCTTGCGGAACAGCTTCGTCCAGTCATCACGGTCCAGCGGATGGTGGGCGGCGATCCAGGCGGCAAACCCGCCATGGCTTTCGCGCAAGCCCTGAATACGATTGGCGTTTTCGATGATGGAAGCCACTTTAAGCTTGTTGCGGATAATACCGGCGTCGTTCAGCAGCCGGGCGGTGTCCTTCTTGCCGTATGCGGCCACGGTATCGACGTCGAAATTATCGAAGGCGGCGACCGTGGTGGCGCGTTTTTTCAGGATCAATTCCCACGACAGCCCGGCCTGGAACAACTCCAGCGACTGCAGTTCGAACAGGTAGCGTTCGTCATTCTTGTTATCCAGAGGGCCGTCCAAGGGAAAGCCGTATTCGGTGTCGTGATAGCTTTCGTGAATCGGGTTGCCTTTGGCGGCTTCGCAGTACCAGGACATCAACTCAGGCCCTGAACGAAATGACGCCGGATGTGATGACCAGATAGACCAGTCCGAAAACGACGGCCGAAATGCCGGTGGCGATGGCGACCTTGAGCACCATGCGCGGATTTTGCGGCGCGCCGGGATCGTCCATTTCGCCCAGGTCTTCAGTGTCGATGCGCCTGACGCCCCACGGCAGAACCATGAAGATAACCAGCCACCAGATGATGGCGTAGGTCGCAACCCCTGTCCAAAAACCCATATCGATCCCTTATACCTGTTCCAGTTCGATCAACGCGCCGGTGAAGTCCTTGGGGTGCAGGAACAGCACAGGCTTGCCGTGCGCTCCGGTCTTCGGCTCGCCATCGCCCAGCACGCGCGCGCCTTCGCTCTTCAGCCGGTCGCGGGCCTCAATGATGTCCTCGACCTCGAAGCACAGATGATGGATGCCTCCGGCCGGATTGCGTTCCAGGAAACCGGCAATGGGCGAGGCTTCGCCCAAGGGCTCCAGAAGCTCGATCTTGGTGTTGCCGGTTTCGATGAAGCACACCGTGACACCGTGTTCGGGAATGGCCTCGGCCTCCGACACGGTTGCGCCGAGCGTGTCCCGGTAGAGCGCCATGGCGGCGGCGAGGTTCGGGACGGCGATGGCGACGTGGTTGAGTTTGCCGATCATGGGTTCTGAATCCGTATCAAATGCACGGTTGTCTGCGGTTTCTTGTCGAGAGTTTTACGGAAACAGCGCCGAACCGCAATACGCATGGCTTCGCGCGCCACGTCGTCGTCCCGGCGTTTTGAAGCGGATAAGTCCTTCAGCGCATTTCGCGCAGCAGTGATGGCATCTTCGGCGATAGCGTTCTCATTGTCTTCCAGCACACCGATGGTCGAAAGCTCCGGTTCCGCCACCCAGTTGCCGTCGCCGTCCAGCACCGCGCTCAACACCGCCGAGCCATTATAGAGCGCCCGGATGCGTCCTTTGATCAGCGCGCCGTTCATAGGCACCAGACGGTTGCCGTCCAGCGCCAGCCGCCCTGAGGGAACATCACCGGTGACTTTCGCTTCGCCCGGGCCCAGGCGCACCATGGAGCCGTTTTCGGCGACGATAGCGTTGGGCACCTGACATTCCAGGGCCAGATTGGCGTGTTCCTCAAGGTGGCGGCGCTCGCCGTGCACCGGAACCGCGACCCTGGGCCGGGATAGGCGGTACATCTCCGCCAGTTCGTCCCTGGCCGGATGTCCGGAGACATGAATGAAACGGTCCCTCGGCGTGACCACGCGGACACCTTTGCGGGCAAGACGGTTTTGCAAGGTTCCGATATTGGCTTCGTTTCCGGGAATGGAGCGCGCCGAAAAGATCACCGTATCGCCCGAGCGAAGCGTGATGTGGGGATGGTCGTCGGCGGCGATGCGGGACAACGCCGCGCGGGGTTCGCCCTGGCTGCCGGTGCAGATGATGAGCAGTTTGTCGTCGGGAATGTGACCGGCGTCTTCTTCGGCCAGAAAGGCGGCAATATCCGTCAGGTAGCCGTTTTCACGCGCCGCGTCGTTGATCCGCCACAACGACCGACCGGCCAGCGCAACATCCCTGCCCTGGGCGGCGGCAGCGCGCGCAATAGTGTCCAGGCGGGCGACATTGGTGGCGAAGCAGGCCACCGCGACCCGGCCTTGGCATTCGCCGATCAGGTCGCTCAGGTTTTCCAGCAGGTCGGCTTCGGAGCCGGATTCCCCAGGCGTAAAGACATTGGTGGAATCGCAAACGATAGCCAGCACCCCTTCGTCGCCGAGCCGGGACAATGCCTCTTTGTCGGAGGTTTCACCGATCACCGGGCCGGGGTCGAATTTCCAGTCGCCGGTGTGCAACACCGTGCCGACGGGGGTGCGGATGGCGATGGCGTTGGGTTCGGGAATCGAATGGGTCAGCGTGATCAGCTCCATGTCGAAGGGGCCGACCGTGAACCGCCCGCTCAACGGGACTTCGATGATATGGACACGGTCTGCGAAGTCGGTTTCCCCCAGCTTGCGTTTGAGAATGGAAATGGTGAACGAGGTCGCATAGATGGGGCATTGCAGACGTTCCCACAAATACGGCACGGCTCCCAAGTGATCCTCATGCGCGTGGGTCAGCACCAGCCCAGCCAGTTGATCGCGGCGTTCCTCGATAAAGGCCGGGTCGGGGGTGATGACGTCGATGCCGGGCTGGGCCTCGTTGCCAAAGGTGATGCCAAGATCGACCATGACCCAGGTTTCCCTGCCCGGTGGCCCGAACCCATAGAGATTCAGGTTCATGCCGATCTCGCCGGCGCCGCCGAGCGGCAGGAACGTTAGCTCGTCATCTTTTGGCTCAGTCATGAATTTTTTCGATAGATGGCGAGAAGACCCCTAAGCGTCAGGTCGGGATCGGAATAACCGATGCAATCGGTCGCCTCCGAGAACAGGCGCGCCAGTCCGCCGGTGGCAATGACGGTCAGGCCGTTATCCTTGGAACTGTGTTCGTCGGACAGGCGTTTCACCAGCCCTTCGATCAGCCCCACATACCCCCAGTAGATTCCCGACTGCATGGCTTCCACCGTGCTCTTGCCGGTCACCCTATCGGTGCGCTGGATGCCGACGCGGGGAAGCTGGGCTGCGGCCATGTGCAGGGCTTCCAGCGACAGGTTTACACCGGGCGCAATCACCCCGCCGACGTAGTTACCATCGCCATCGATGACGTCGAATGTGGTGGCTGTGCCGAAATCGACGATCACCAGCGGTCCGCCGTATAGCTGGTGCGCGGACACCGCGTTGACCAGCCGGTCGGCGCCGACATCGTTCGGGCGATCGACCAACACGTCGAGCCCCAGCTCGACGCCGTCTTCGCCGATGACCAGCGGGTCACAGCCGAAATAGTCCCGGCACAGGCTTTTCAGGCTGAACATCGTCGCCGGCACCACTGAAGCGATGATGCAGGCCGTGATATCGGCGGCGGTAATATTGGCCGCGCTCATCAATTGGCTAAGCCAGACGCCGAATTCATCCGCCGTGCGCTCGGAATGGGTCGACGAGCGCCATTGACCGCGGATGGAGTCTTGATCGTCGTAGACGGCGAAGACGATATTGGTGTTACCGGAATCGATGCACAGAAGCATAGGCGTTTATTGTCCAGAGCCAATAGATGGAAAGAATACGTCGCCGGAGGTTATCTCGCGGATGCCGTCCCCGGTTTTTAGCAACAACGCCCCGCTTTCGTCGAGGTCTTCGAAGACGCCGCTCAGGGTTTCATTTTCAAGCCGAACCTCAATTTCCTCGCCTTTGCCGTAGCACCGCCAAAGCCAGTTCTTGCGGATCGGTGCAAAGCCTTCCTCCAGCCATGTGTTGGTCCATTTCAGGAAATGACGGCTGAAGGATTCCAGGCATTCGACCTCCGATGCCGCCCATCCTTCGGCGCGGAACGACGTCGCCGGAAATTCGACGTCGCCGGGCAGCACCGCCACATTGACGCCGAAGCCTAAAACGATCCAGTCGGGCACGCCGCCGGTGCTTTCCGTTTCCAGCAACAGACCCGCTACCTTGCGATCATTAAGCAGGATGTCGTTGGGCCATTTGCAGTGCACCTGATGGCCGGCGTCGCCGATGGTGCCCAGCGTGTCATAGAGTGCAAGTGCCCCGATGAAACTGAATTCCGCCGCCCGTTCTATCGCAACATCCGGGCGAAGCACCAGCGAACAATAGAGATTTCCCGGCGGGCTGAACCAGGTCCGCCCCCGGCGGCCGCGCCCATCGGTCTGCTCCTTGGCCCAGATCAGGGTGCCGTCGGGCGTCGCCTCCTCGCCTTCTTTTGCCCTGCGTATGGCTTCTGCGTTGGTGCTGTCGACGGTCTCCAGGCTTACCAGATGGTAAGCCGTGGGAAGGTTGGGCTTGGACATGATAAAACTTTCGGGGCTTTGGATTTTGCCGGGTTATCCCGCGAACAGCGCAGCCGCGGCAGCTGTGGCCGCCGACAGGATCGGCGTCGGATAGACGAAGAAGAAGGCGACGAAGACGCCCGTGGCGGCAATCACGATTCCCAGTTCCGGGCCTGTGGGCTTGTCCAGGGGTTCGTCCAGTTCCTGGAAATAGACGATCTGCACGATGCGGATGTAGTAGAACGCGGCCACCACGCTGGACAGAACGCCGATTACGGCGAGGCCGTACATTTTCGCCTCGATCGCAGCCAGGAAGATATAAAGCTTGCCGAAGAAACCGGCGAACGGCGGAATGCCGGCCATGGAAAACATGAAAATCCCCAAGCCCAGCGCCAGCATGGGGTGGGTGCGGCTCATACCGGCCAGGTCGCCGATGCCTTCGACCATGGACCCGTCCCGGCGCATGCACAGGATGCAGGCGAACACGCCGATATTCATGAACAGATAAATCGCGAGATAGATCAGGACGCTGCGCACGCCCGCCTCGCCACCGGCGGCAAGGCCGATCAACGCATAGCCGACGTGGCCGATGGAACTGTAGGCCATCAGGCGTTTGATGTTGCGCTGGTTGATGGCGGCGAATGCGCCGAGCAACATGGAGGCGATCGAGATGAAGATGACGATCTGCTGCCAATGTTCCACCAGCCCGCCGAAGGGGCCGACCATGACACGGATGAACAGCGCCAGGGCCGCGATCTTGGGCGCTACGGAGAAAAACGCGGTGACCGGTGTCGGCGCGCCTTCGTAGACGTCCGGCGTCCACATGTGGAACGGCACGGCGGATACCTTGAAGGCCAGTCCGGCGATAATAAAGACGATGCCGAAGATCACACCGATACTGACAGTATCGCCGCCATGGCCATTGAACAGACCGGCCAGCTGGTCGAAGTTGGTCGTGCCGGTGAAGCCGTAGATCAGCGACGCCCCGTACAGCAACATGCCCGACGCCACAGCGCCGAGGACGAAATACTTCAGGCCCGCCTCGGTCGAGCGCGTGTCGTCGCGCTGGAAAGCGGCGATCACGTAGAGCGAGAGCGATTGCAGTTCCAGCCCGACGTACAACGAGATCAGATCGTTGGCTGAAATCATCATCATCATGCCGAGCGTGGCGAAGACGATGAGAATGGCGTACTCGAAGCGCGCCATGTCATGGCGTTCCTGGAAGCCGTAAGCCAGCACGATGGCCAGCGCCGAGCCGGTCAGCACCAACACCTTGCAGTAAACGGCGAATGTGTCGCTGACGAACATATCGGAGAACGTCATCAGGCGGTTTCCGGACAGCGCAGACACCAGCATGATCGCCAACAGCAGCGCAATCACGCAGAGCAGGGAAATCAGCCGGGACGCCTTGACGTCCTCAAGACCGCCGGTCTTGTGAAACACGCCCAGCATCATCAGCGCCATGATGACGAGGGCCAGGAACAGTTCCGGCAGGGCCGGGACGATGTTGGGGAGTTCGGCTAAGGTGGTCATGGCGTCCCTCCTCTATTGTCCAGCCACGGAAACGGCTTGCCCTGCCTGCAGGGCGGTTTCAATCTGGGTAATCATGTTTTCGACGGACACATGCATGACGTCGAGGAACGGCGCCGGGTAAATCCCCATCCACAGCACCAGGATCACCAGCGGCGCGAACACCACTTTTTCACGCAAGCCCATGTCCTTGATGGCGGTGAGGCTTTCCTTGGTCAGGGTGCCGAAGATCACGCGGCGGTACAGGTACAGCATGTAGGCAGCACCCAGGACCAATCCCGTCGCGGCCAGCGCCGCCACCCAGGTGTTGACCTGGAACACGCCGACCAGGACCAGGAATTCACCGACGAAGCCCGCCGTCCCCGGCAGCCCGACGGACGCCAGCATGAACAGCATGAAGATCAGCGCGTAAGACGGCATCTTGTGGACCAGCCCGCCGTAGTCGGCAATGTTGCGCGAATGGATGCGGTCATAGACGACGCCGACGATCAGGAACAACGCCGCCGAAACCACGCCGTGCGCCAGCATCTGATAGATCGAGCCTTCGATGCCCTGCACCGTCAGCGTAAACGCGCCGATAGTGACGAAACCCATGTGGGCGACGGAGGAATAGGCGATCAGCTTTTTCATGTCTTCCTGCGCCAGCGCCACCAGCGAGGTATAGATCACGGCGATGACCGACAGCGTGTAGATCAGCGGCGTGAACATCACCGACGCCTCCGGGAACATCGGCAGCGAGAACCGCAGCAGCCCGTAGCCGCCGAATTTCAACAGCACGGCGGCCAGGATCACGGAGCCCGCCGTCGGTGCCTCGACGTGGGCGTCGGGCAGCCATGTATGCACCGGCCACATCGGGATTTTGACGGCGAATGACGCGAAGAACGCCAACCACAGCCAGATCTGCAGATCGACGGAGAAGCGGTGCTGGGTCAGCGACAGGATGTCGGTGGAGCCGGAATCGAAGTACATGGCCATGATTGCCAGCAGCATCAGCACCGAGCCCAACAGCGTATAGAGGAAGAACTTGAAGGACGCATAAACCCGCCTGGGGCCGCCCCATACCCCGATAATCAGGAACATCGGGATCAGTACGGCTTCGAAGAAGATGTAGAACACCACCATGTCCATGGCGCAGAACATGCCGATCATGAAGGTTTCCAGAACCAGGAAGGCGATCATGAATTCCTTGACCCGGACCTGGATGCTTTCCCAACTTGCGAGAACGCAGATCGGCGTCAGCAGCGTCGTCAGCATGACGAACAGCATGGAGATGCCGTCGACACCCATCTTGTAGTTGATGTTGAGCGACGGCATCCAGACGGCAAATTCAACGAATTGGTAATCCGCGGTAGCCGGGTTGAAATTGATCCAGATGTAAAGTGACAGCGCGAAGTTGATCATCGACGTCCACAGCGCCACATGTCTGGCGTTGCGGGCAACAACCCCTTCTTCTCCGCGAATGCTCAGAATAAACAGAGCCCCCGCCAGCGGCAGGAACGTCAACAGGGACAGGATGGGAATGTGTGTCATCGGCCCCTCCTAACCCGAATGTCCGAATAGATACCACGTCACCAGCACGACGACGCCACCGACCATGGCGAAGGCATAGTGATAGAGATACCCGGATTGCAAAGCGGCGGCCCGTTTTGCGAGGTAACGAACAGCGGCGGCGATGCCGTCCGGCCCGACTCCATCAATCAGCGCGCCGTCGCCGCTTTTCCACAATCCGCGGCCGAGGTAAAACGCCGGGCGAACGAAGATCAGGTCATAGAGCTCATCGAAGTACCATTTGTTGAGCAGGAACCGGTACAGCCCCTGCATCCGGTTCGCCAGCATCCCCGGCACGCTGGGCAGGCCCATATAGAGGACATAGGCAAGTGTGATCCCTGCTATACCGACGCCCAAGGGCAGGTACTTGACCCATAACGGAACGTGATGGGCGGCCTCCATGGCGGGATGGGTCGGCAGCACCAGAATGGCCTTGCCCCAGAAGGCTTCCATACCGTGGCCGACGAAGCTGTTGAAGCCGACATACCCCATAAACATGGCGCCTGCCGCCAGCACCATCAAAGGCAGGATCATCACCTTGGGGCTTTCGTGCACCTTGGCCATGACTTTCTTGTCGGCCCGCGGTTGCCCGTGGAAGGTCATAATCAGCAGCCGCCAGGAATAGAACGCGGTCAGGAAGGCGGCCGCGATGCCGAGCCAGAACGCATAACCGCCGGCCAAGGTATTGGCGGCATAGGCGGCTTCGAGAATGGAGTCCTTGGAAAAATATCCGGCAAATGGCCAGACCCCGCCCAAAGCCAGCGAGCCGATCCACATCAGGGCGTAGGTGACGGGAATTTTCTTCCAGATGCCGCCCATCTTGCGCATGTCCTGTTCATCAGACATGGCGTGGATGACGGACCCGGCGCCCAGGAACAAAAGAGCCTTGAAGAACGCATGGGTAATGAGATGGAACATTCCCGCCGAATAGGCCGAAACACCGGCGGCGAAGAACATGTAGCCCAACTGGGAACAGGTCGAATAGGCGATCACCCGTTTGATGTCGTTCTGCACGCAGGCCACCGTGGCGGCGAAAATGGCGGTCGACGCGCCGACCACGGTAACCAGGGTCAGCGCGGTATCGGAATATTCGAACAGCGGCGACATGCGGACGACCAGGAACACACCGGCGGTCACCATGGTCGCGGCATGGATCAGGGCCGACACCGGGGTCGGGCCTTCCATGGCGTCGGGCAGCCAGGTATGCAGGCCCAACTGCGCCGATTTGCCCATGGCGCCGATGAACAGCAGCACGGCGCACACCGTGATGGCGTGGAATTCAAAGCCGAACAAGGTCATCATGACGTTGGCCCGGCCCGGCACGGCGGCGAAGATGGTGTCGTAGTCGATGCTCTGGAACAGCACGAAGACGGCGAAGATGCCGAGCGCGAAGCCGAAGTCGCCAACCCGGTTGACCAGGAAGGCCTTGATGGCGGCGGCGTTGGCCGCCGGGCGGTCGTACCAGAATCCGATAAGCAGATACGAGCACAGCCCGACCCCTTCCCAGCCGAAGAATAGCTGCGCCAGGTTGTCAGAAGACACCAGCATCAGCATGAAGAAGCTGAACAGGCTGAGGTAACACATGAAACGCGGAATCGAATGGTCGTGGTGCATGTAGCCGATGGAATAAACATGAATGACCGCCGACACCGTGGTCACCATGAACAGCATTACCGCCGACAGGGTATCCAGTTTGATCGCCCAGGAGACTTCCAGGGCACCGGAATCGATCCAGGTAAACAGCTCCACCGTATGCGGGTTGTTGCCCGGCACCACGTCCCAGAACACAAACCCGGCAGCGGCGGCGGCCAGGATCATGGCCCCCGACGTCACCCACTGGGCGGCCTTGTCGATACGGTTGGGCGGATGATCGTCTTTGGTGCCAACGAACACCAGGAACCCGGCGACAATGGCCCCGATCAATGGCAGGAAGACAGCGAGAATTTCCATGCGTACCGCCCCCTAGCCCTTCATCATGTTGATGTCTTCGACGGCGATGGAGCCGCGGTTGCGGAAAAATACCACTAGAATAGCGAGGCCGATGGCGGCCTCGGCGGCGGCGACGGTGAGCACGAACATGGCGAACACCTGGCCGATCAGGTCGCCCAGATGAACCGAAAAGGCGACCAGGTTGATATTGACGGCCAGCAGCATCAGTTCCACAGACATCAAAATGATGATGACGTTTTTGCGGTTGAGGAAGATGCCAAGAATTCCCAGCGTAAACAGGATCGCAGACACCGTCAGGTAATGGGAAAGACCGATTTCAAACATCAGATGCCCTTCCCCGGTTCGACCTTGACGATTTCGATGCTGTCCTCGACGCGGCGGTTGACCTGGTCGTGAATGCGCTGCTTGCGCACGCCTTCGCGTTTGCGATGGGTCAGCACGATGGCGCCGACCATGGCCACCAACAAGATCATGCCGGCGGCCTGGAACAGATAGATGTAGTGGGTATAGAACAATTCGCCCAGCGCCTGGGTGTTGCTCACCTGACCGGGCGGCGGCATGGGCCGAAGCCCGTGTTTGGCGGCCTCCGGAACCATCGTGTGGCCGCCGACGATGACCACCAGTTCAATCAAAAGCACCAGCCCGACCATAACGCCCGTCGGAAGGTATTGCAGGAACCCCTGGCGCAGTTCGACGAAGTTGATATCGAGCATCATGACCACGAACAGGAACAGCACCGCTACTGCGCCGACGTAGACGATGACCAGGATCATGGCCAGGAATTCCGCGCCCAACAGCACGAACAGCCCGGCCGCGTTGAAGAACGCCAGGATCAGGAACAATACCGAATGCACCGGGTTGCGCGCGGAAATCACCAGCACGCCGGAGGCGACGGCGAAGAACGCAAACATATAAAATGTCAGGGCATGGATCATATGGGTCTATGTCTTTCCTGTTCTTGCATCTGCGTTAGCGGTAATCCGCGTCCATACGCAGCCGTTCGGCGAGTTCCGTTTCCCAGCGGTCGCCGTTGGCCAGCAGCTTGTCTTTGTCGTACATCAGTTCTTCGCGGGTTTCGGTCGAATATTCGAAATTCGGGCCTTCGACGATGGCGTCCACCGGGCACGCCTCTTCGCACAGCCCGCAGTAAATGCATTTCAGCATGTCGATGTCGTAGCGCGTGGTGCGCCTGGAGCCGTCGTCGCGGGGCTCAGCCTCGATGGTGATGGCCTGGGCCGGACAGATGGCTTCGCACAGTTTGCATGCGATGCAGCGTTCCTCGCCGTTGGCATAGCGCCGGAGCGCGTGTTCGCCCCTAAAGCGCGGCGACAGTGGCCCGCGCTCGAATGGATAATTGATGGTCACCTTCTTGCGAAACATATAGCGAAGCGTCAGCGCTAAACCGTCGACAAGCTCCGTCCACAGGACCATTTTGATGTTGCGCCGGATAAAGCTCATGCCATCAGCCTCCCACCACTGGGGACAGATCGAAAGCCACGACGACACCGCCGACAATGGCCACCGCGGCCAGTGAAATCGGCAGGAACACCTTCCATCCCAGCCGCATCAACTGGTCATAGCGATAGCGCGGGAATGTGGCGCGGACCCACAGGAACACGAACAGCACCATGGCCAGCTTGAACGCGAACCACACCGGACCCGGAATCCAGGTGAACAGGGCTATGTCCATGGGCGGCAGCCAGCCGCCCAGGAACAGGATGGTGGTCATGCCCGACATCATGATCATGTTGGCGTATTCGCCCAGGAAGAACAGGGCGAAAGTCATCGCCGAATATTCGACGTTGAACCCGGCCACCAGTTCGGCTTCGGCCTCGGGCAGATCGAAGGGATGGCGGTTGGTTTCCGCCAGCGTCGAGACGAAGAAGATCACCGCCATGGGGAACAGCGGCACCACGAACCAAACAGTCTTCTGCGCCATAACGATATCGGTCAGGTTCAGCGAGCCCGCCAGTAGCAGCACGGTGACGATAACAAACCCCATGGACACTTCGTAGGACACCATCTGCGCCGCCGAGCGTAACCCGCCGAGGAAGGCGTAGCGGGAATTGGAGGCCCAACCGGCCATCAGTACGCCGTAGACGCCGAGCGAGGAAATGGCTAGCAGGTAGAGAATGCCGACGTTGATGTCGGCCAGCACCATGCCCTCGTCGAACGGAATCACCGCCCACGCCACCAGCGCCAGAATGAAGGTGATGCACGGCGCAGCGATAAAGACGCCCCGGTTGGCGCCGGTCGGGATGACGGTTTCCTTGAGGAACAGCTTGAGGCCGTCGGCGATCGGCTGCAACAGCCCGAAAGGCCCGACCACATTGGGACCGCGCCGAAGCTGCATGGCGCCGATGACCTTGCGCTCCACATAGGTCAGATAGGCCACCCCTATCATCACGGGCGTGACGATGACGACGATCTTGATTACGATCCACGCCACCGGCCAGATATATGCGTCCCAGAGTTCAGCCATCGGTTCCGGTCTTGTCCTGTTGGCCACCCGAGCGGGTTTCCGTGCATCGCGCCATGGTGGCCGACGCCCGGCTGATCGGGTCGGTCATGTAGAAATTATCGATCGCCGTTGAGCCGACGGTTCCGCCACCAAGCCTCCCCTGTTCGCCAAAGTCGCCCCACGCGGCGGGGGTCGCTTCGTCGAGGCTGAGGAATATCGGGTTGGCTTCGACCAGACGGCCCCGTACTTCGCTCAAATCGTTATACGCCAAGGTGTGGCCGAGAACATCGGACAGCGCGCGGACAATGGTCCAGTCTTCGCGCGCCTCGCCCGGCGGAAAGGCCGCGAGGTGCGTGCGCTGGACCCGACCTTCGGTATTGACGAAGGTGGAATTTTTTTCCGTATAGGCGGCGCCGGGCAGGACAACGTCGGCGCGATGCGCGCCCGCGTCCCCGTGATGTCCCTGATAGACGACGAAGGCGCTGCCCAGCCGGCTCATATCGATTTCATCGGCGCCCAGCAGATAAACCATGTCGAGCTTGCCGCTTTCGGCAGCCGAAAGCATCCCCTCGACATCATATCCGTCCCTGCCCGGCAGGAACCCAAGATCCAGCCCGCCGACACGGGCGGCGGCGGTGTGCAGTACGTTAAAACCGTTCCACGCGCCCTTGTTGACCATGCCGCAGCTTTCGGCGATGGCGCGGGCAAGGCCGAGAACTTTTCCGCCGTCCGGTCCCGTCAACGCGCCTTGGCCGATAACCAGCATTGCCTTGTCGGTTTTTTTCAGCACCTTGGCGAAGGGGTGCTTGCCCTCTGAAAGGGAATGCAGGACGCCGGTGTCCGCGCCCAAATGTTCGTAATCGTAGGTCAGATCCGCACCCTCTTCGACCCCGCCCACGGCGGCAACCTGGAATCCACCCCGGATGGAACGTTTTCGGATGCGTGCATTCAGCACCGGGGCTTCGATGCGTGGGTTTGTGCCGATCAACAGCAGCGCGTCCGCCCCGCCGATGCCGGCGATGGTGGAATTGAACAGGTATCCGGAACGGCTGGACGCATCAAGTTTGGTCCCGTCCTGGCGGCAATCAATATGGGGCGTGCCCAAGCCAGTCATTAAGTCTTTCAGCGCCATCATGGATTCCGCACAGGCCATATCACCGGCAATGGCGGCGATCTTCTTTGGCGCGCTGGCTTTGACCTTGTCGGCGATGGCGGCGAAGGCTTCGTCCCAGGTGGCCGGTTCCAGCTTGCCATCGCGCCGCACATAGGGCTGGTCCAGGCGTTGCCGACCCAGGCCGTCACAGGCGAAACGGGTCTTGTCGGAAATCCATTCCTCGTTCACGTCTTCGTTGATACGGGGCAGGATGCGCATGACCTCCGCGCCCCGGGTATCGACGCGGATATTGCAGCCGACGGCGTCCAACACATCAATGGACTCGGTTTTTTTCAATTCCCACGGCCGCGCCGTGAAGGCGTAGGGCTTGGACGTCAGCGCACCGACCGGACACAGGTCGATCATGTTACCCGACAGCTCCGACGTCAGCGCCTTCTCAACATAGGTGCCGACTTCCATGTTTTCGCCGCGCCCGGTAGCGCCCAGTTCCTGGACGCCGGCGACTTCGGTGGCGAAGCGGATGCAGCGCGTACAGTGAATGCAGCGCGTCATGATGGTCTTAATCAGCGGCCCTAGGTTCTTGTCCTTAACCGCGCGTTTGTTTTCCAAATAGCGGCCCCGGTCGGTGCCGTAGCCCATGGCCTGGTCCTGCAAGTCGCATTCGCCGCCCTGGTCGCAGATCGGACAGTCCAGCGGATGATTGATGAGCAGGAATTCCATCACCCCCTTGCGCATCTTGCGGACTTCCGGCGTGTCGGTTTCAATGACCATGCCTTCGCCGACAGGCATGGCGCAGGACGCCACCGGTTTGGGCGCGCGTTCCATGTGCACCAGGCACATGCGGCAGTTGCCGGCGACGGACAGGCGTTCGTGATAGCAGAACCGCGGAATTTCGATTCCCGCCAGTTCACAAGCCTGCAAAACCGTGAGGCCGGGTTCGACCTCGATTTCCATGCCGTTGATGGTCAGTTTTGGCATTCCGGTGTTTTCCTCACGCGGCTTCCGTTGACTTGCCGGCCTGACGGTCGGCAATGCGTTGTTCCAAAAGCGGGCGGAAATGGCGGATCAGGCCCTGAATCGGCCAGGCCGCCGCGTCGCCCAGCGCGCAGATGGTGTGGCCTTCGACTTGACGGGTGACGTCTTCCAGCAGATCGATCTCTTCGACTTTAGCGTCGCCCGACGCCATGCGTTCCATCATCCGCCACATCCAGCCGGTACCCTCGCGGCACGGCGTACACTGGCCGCAGCTTTCGTGTTTGTAAAAGCGCGACAGGCGGCAAATGGCGCGGATCAGATCGGTGTTCTTGTCCATGACGATCACGGCGCCGGTGCCGAGCCCGGACTTGACGGCGCTGAGTGCGTCGAAATCCATGGTCACGGTTTCGCATATCTCGGGCGGCAGCATCGGTACCGACGAGCCGCCGGGAATAATCGCGCCGAGATTCTCCCAGCCGCCGATGACGCCGCCGGCGTGTTTATCGATCAGCTCTTTCAGCGGAATGCCGAGTTCTTCCTCGACAGTGCATGGGTTGTTGACGTGGCCGGAGATGTTGAACAGCTTCGGTCCTGTGTTGTTGGGCTTGCCGATGCCGGCGAACCAGGACGCGCCGCGCCGAAGGATGGCCGGCGTCACGGCGATGGATTCCACATTGTTGACCGTCGTCGGGCAGCCGTACAGCCCGCAATTGGCCGGGAACGGCGGCTTCATGCGGGGCTGGCCCTTCTTGCCTTCCAGGCTTTCGATCAGCGCCGATTCCTCGCCGCAGATGTAAGCGCCCATGCCCCGGTGAATGTAGAAATCGAATTTGTAGCCGGAGCCGCAGGCGTCCTCGCCGATCAGGCCGGCTTCGTAGGCTTCATCGACGGCGCGCTGCAGGGCTTCGGTCTCGCGGAAGAATTCCCCGCGGACATAGCAGTACGCTGCGTTGGCGTTCATGGCGAAGGACGCCAGCAAAGCCCCTTCGATGAGCTTGTGCGGTTCGTTGCGGAGGATTTCTCGATCCTTGCAGGTGCCGGGCTCGCCCTCGTCGGCGTTGACGACCAGATAATGCGGCCTGTCGGTGACCTCCTTGGGCATGAAGGACCATTTCATGCCGGCGGAGAAACCCGCGCCGCCACGCCCGCGCAGTTCGGATTCCTTGACCTCTGCTATGATCTTTTCCCGGCCCTTATTCATAAGGGTTTTCGTCCGCGACCAGTCGCCGCGCTTCTTCGCCGCCTTGAGGCCGGTGTCCTCAAGCCCGTAGATATTGGTGAAAATGCGGTCCTGGTCCTTCAACATGGCTACTTTGCCTCCCCCTCGTCTTTACCGAGGTTCTTTAGAGAGGTCAGGCCACCGGCGGGCTCCGACGTGTGGCGTCCGGTTTGCGAGCCGGTCTTCGGCTTGCCGCCGGATTTCAAAAGCTTCAGGACCTTGGTCGTGCTGTCCGCGTCCAGGTCTTCGTAATAATCATCACCGATCTGCATCATCGGCGCGTTGGCGCACGCGCCCAGGCATTCGGCTTCCGACAGGGTGAACATGCCGTTTTCGGTGGTCATGCCGATGTCGATGCCGAGCGTCTTTCTGCACGCGCCGACGACATCTTCCGATCCGCGCAACCAGCACGGCAGGTTGGTGCAGACCTGGACATGGTGTTTACCGACCGGCTGCAGGTTGTACATGGTGTAAAAAGTGGCGACCTCATAGACCCGGATCGGCGGCATGGACAATATTTCGGCGACCGCGTCCATGGCGGCGCGGGGCAGCCAGCCGTCGTGCTGGCGCTGGGCAAGGTCCAACAGGGGCATCACCGCGCTCTCATGCCAGCCATCGGGATACTTGGCGATAACCGATTTGGCGGCTTCGGCGTTTTCCGGTGTGAAGGTGAAGGTTTCAGGCGCGCCGCTCATCGGTCGACCTCCCCGAAGACGACGTCCAGCGAGCCGATGTTGGCGACCACGTCGGCCAGCATGTGTCCCTTGGATAGCAGATCCATGGCTTGCAGGTGTGCAAACCCGGGCGCGCGTATCTTGCAGCGGTAGGGTTTATTGGTGCCGTCTGATACCAGAAAGACACCGAATTCGCCCTTCGGCGCCTCGACCGCCGTATAGGTCTCCCCGGCCGGTACGTGATAGCCCTCGGTATACAGCTTGAAATGGTGGATCAGGGCTTCCATGGAATGCTTCATGTCGGCGCGGGACGGCGGCGCGATCTTGCGGTCGTTAGTCTTACAGCGCCCGCCCGGCATTTCTTCCAGGCATTGCTTGATGATGCGCAGGCATTGGCGCATTTCATAAACACGCACAAGGTACCGGTCATAGCAGTCGCCGTGCTTGCCGATGGGAACGTCGAAATCCATCTTCGCGTACGCGTCATAGGGCTGTGCCTTGCGAAGGTCCCAGGCGACGCCGGCGGCGCGTAAATTCGGCCCGGAAAAGCCCCAGTCGAAGCATTGTTCCGCCGTGATCACGCCGATATCGACGGTGCGTTGCTTGAAAATGCGGTTTTCCGTCAGCAGGGTTTCCAGGTCGTCGATCATGGCCGGGAAGGTTTCGGTCCAGGCGGCGATATCGTCCAGCAAATCGGGGGGCGTGTCGAAGGAGACGCCGCCGGGCCGGAAATAGTTCATGTGCATGCGCGCGCCCGAGGCCCGTTCACAGAACTCCATCAATTTTTCGCGTTCTTCGAACATCCACAGCATCGGCGTCATGGCGCCGGTGTCCATGGCGTAGGCGCAAACTGTAAAAATGTGATTCAGCAGGCGGCCGATTTCTGCATACAGTACGCGGATATACTGCCCGCGCGGCGGCACTTCCAGCCCTAACAGCTTTTCAACGGCGAGCGCGAAAGCGTGTTCCTGGTTCTGCGGCGACACGTAGTCCAGCCGGTCAAAGTACGGTACCGCCTGAACGTAGTTTTTGTGTTCGATCAGCTTTTCCGTGCCCCGGTGCAGAAGGCCGATGTGCGGGTCCGCGCGGTCGATGATCTCGCCATCCATTTCCAGCACCAGGCGCAACACGCCATGCGCCGACGGGTGCTGGGGGCCGAAATTCAGATTGTAATTCTGGATGCGGGTTTCGCCCATCAGCCGTCCCCTTCCGTCTCGGCGGCGTTGTCTTCCGGGTCTCCGGCCTTTTCATCGCCGGGCAGAACCGGTTGAACGCCTTCCCAGGGGCTGAGGAAATCAAAACTGCGGAATTCCTGGGTCAGCTTCACGGGTTCATAGACGACCCGTTTCAACTCGTCGTCGTAGCGGATTTCCTTGAATCCCGAGAGCGGGAAATCTTTACGCAGCGGATGCCCTTCAAAACCGTAATCTGTGAGAATCCGCCTGAGGTCCGGATGGCTGGAAAAATAAATTCCGTAGAGGTCCCAGGCTTCGCGCTCCCACCAGTTGGCGCAACTGAAAACCTCCGTGACTGTCGGTACGGGGGTGTCTTCGTCTGTTTCGAGTTTGACCCGGATACGGCTGTTGTTGGTCAGGCTGAGCAAATTGTAGACGACGTCAAAACGCAGTTCGCGTTCCGGATAATCGACCCCGCAGACGTCCATGAGCTGCTTGAAGCGGCAGTTGACGTCGTCGCGCAGGAAGGTGAGAACCCGGACGATACTCTCCGGACGCACCGTGATACTCAGCTCGCCGAGCTGAAGATCATACCCCGTTACGTCTTCGGGTATATGGCCGGTGATGTATTCACCAAGGTCTTTTAAAGCCAGGTCCATGCTTATCCGTTATCGGTCTGGCGAAGGGTACGCGAAAGCGCATTCCTCAGCGCCACAACGTTCCTGTCCTATTGATCTTTTTCTTCAATTGCAGAATTCCGTACACCAGGGCCTCCGCCGTCGGTGGACAGCCGGGAATGTAGATGTCCACAGGCACCACCCGGTCGCAGCCCCGGACCACGGAATAGGAATAGTGGTAATAGCCGCCGCCGTTGGCGCAAGACCCCATGGAAATGACATAGCGGGGTTCGGCCATCTGGTCATAGACCTTGCGGAAGGCCGGTGCCATTTTGTTGGTCAGGGTGCCGGCAACGATAATCACATCAGACTGGCGCGGGCTGGGACGCGGCACGACGCCGAAACGGTCCAGATCATAGCGGCTCATATAGGCGTGGATCATTTCCACCGCGCAGCACGCCAGTCCGAAGGTCATCGGCCACAAGGAACCCGCGCGCGCCCAGTTGACCAGTTTGTCGACATTGGCGACGACGAAACCCTTGTCCTGCAGTTCGCCTGTGACCTGTTGCAACAGGGCGTCTTGCGCAGCGCCGGGGGGCAGCGGTGCCCCTTCACCGGGGGGAATTACTCCCATTCCAGGGCTCCCTTTCTCCATTCATAGATAAAGCCGACCGTGAGGATTCCCAAAAAGATCATCATCGACCAGAATCCATATACGCCGATCTTGCCGAGCGACACCGCCCACGGAAACAGGAAGGCGACTTCCAGATCGAAGATGATGAACAGGATCGCGACCAGATAGAAGCGCACGTCGAATTTGTGCCGGGCATCGCTGAACGGCTCGAAGCCGCATTCGTACTGCGAATTCTTTTCCACGTCCGGGTGCTGCGGAACGATAACGTAAGACGCGCCGACGGCAACGCCTGCTATGGCAATGGCGATGCCTAAGAAGATCAGGATGGGCAGATATCCGGCGAGCAACTGGTCCACGGCAGCCTTCCAAACGGGCTTTTTATCGCCGGGACTTTTGTGGGGCGCTCCCCTCCCCCGGCCTACGGGCTTTATAGGCGTATAAAGTGCCCGACAAGGCAGCTTATAGCAACCTTGCATACAGTTTTTTCGGCAGTTTTTTGGTAGTTTTTTTGGGGG